>TARA_R110000744_G_scaffold151457_2_pt1 | contig 13008 bp, 11 predicted proteins | sample TARA_R110000744 | Tara Oceans TARA_R110000744 (sample SAMEA4398083) | marine metagenome | biome: Polar Biome; feature: [DCM] deep chlorophyll maximum layer (ENVO:01000326); material: water (ENVO:00002006), including particulate matter (ENVO:01000060) such as... | depth 36 m | reverse complement strand
TTGATTCTGATTTAAGACATATCTGCCAAATGGAATGAATCTCTTTTCTTGAAGAATGCCCTTTTTAAAATCAATATCAGATATTTTAATAATATCTGACCGACCTTCTTTTCTAGCTATTCCGCCCCCGACAATATTTTGAGATACTGAATGAATCTTCCTAGGTCTTCCTCTAACACCAGACCCTTGCTTTTTAGATTTAACAGGTGTTCCTTCTCTTCCTCCTTCATCGCTTTTTCTTGTGGACATTGGGTTCATACTAAGGGCCAATGTATCGTTATTCTCAACAATCCACTTAACAATGGCTTTCTTTTTCATACTGTCAATATTTCTCGGCCATCCTCCATTAATGTCACCAACCTTTACTTTTCTTGTCTTTAAAATTGCTACAGCACCACTTAACCATTCTTGTAAAGCGAGGGTGTTATATCCATCTACATACATTTTTTTAGTTCCTTTTGGTCCTCCTTCTCCAAGATCTGGTGCTATCTCTTCAACCTCTCCAGCATATATAGCTTTAGCCATTGGGATCTCTTCCTCATCCCCTTCTTCTTTATATGCAACGGCTGAAGATTTTGAAGCTTGTTCAATAATACTATCAATTTGTTCTTTAATTAATCTTACGTTATCGGCTGTGTCCCTTTCAATATCAAACAAATTATCTAAAGATGATATGGTCTTCTCTATTACATCATTATTCTTTTCATTAATAGCTTCCCTTAATCTGGTTTCTATTGCTTTCAATTCGTCAGACGATGGTAAGTCTTGTATTAAAGAATTTAATTCTGCTTTTAATTCTGATGTTGCAGTGGCATCTATACCCTTTGCTTCCTCGAGTTGGTCTTGAATTTTTGGAATTAATTCCGTTAAATTAAAAACTTCGGACATTCTATCAGCCAATTCTTCAGTTCCAATATTACTAGTTTCCATTAATTCCTCTAATTTAAGAAGGTCAGATGAAGTAGCCATATTTGCTTGAATTGTATCTAACCCAGTTTCTACTCTACTTCCTTGTGATTCTAAGCCATATAATTGTTCTCTAATTAATCGTATAGATTCTGTAGTATCTACATCCAATGCAAATAGCTCATCTAGTTGATCCATAATAACCCTTACCCCTTCTCGGTTATTTTGTCTAATTGCATCTTCTAATCTGTCTTCAGTTGCATTAAGTTGATCCATTGATGGCAGGTCTTGTACAATGTTATTTAAATCTCTTGTCAAATTAGCAACTAAAATAGCATTATCATCTCTAGCCTCATCTAGTTGTTCCCTAATTTCTGGGATTAGTTGAACAATATAATACACTTGTCTCATAGCTTCATTTAATTCTGGATTGGCTACTCCGGTTCTTCTTATTAATTCCTCTAATTCTAGAATATCCGTTGTAGTGGTCATATTTGCTTGAATGGTTGCTAATGATGCCATCATAGCATCCCCAGTTTGTTGTGATAATCCTTGTTCAACTCCCAAATTATCTTCGTACTTGGCCATATATCTTAAAAAATAAGGAGTGAATACTGCTTCCGTTACTCCATACTTAAATCTTGATGCTAAATCCGCAGTAATAGGTTTAAGGTTTTGAGCTAAAAATTGGGCTTGGCCATCACTAAGTTTATTAACAATAGCTAAAGCTTCCGTTACATCTGTTAATTTGAGTAACTCACTTTGGATATCTAATTTTAATTTATATATATCGCTAATTTTTTCAGTTGTTGTTCTGTAGTCTGTCATTTCTGATGGCACTTGACCAGTTCTATGAAAGACTTTATTTGCTTGTAAATTTTTGTCGTCGAGTTCTGCTCTCAGTCTCATATTTGCCATATAAGAATCTCTAAATTTCCTTTGGTCTAATGCTGTGTTGACGGGTTGTCCTGACATATAATATACCAATAGATTATAATATTGGTAGATTAATTAATTAATTGATTGTTTTACATAAACTATATCTTTTTAACATTTTGGTATTATAAGTTTAATCCTAGTTTTGCGGTTTCATTTATGATATCATTACAACATTCCGTTACTCTAGGTTCTACAGAAATTATTTTATGTGAGCTAGGTTGTATATATGTTGGGTAGGAATGGTAAGATGAATCTTGATGGAGTAATTCATCACATACTAGGTTGTTGAATTCTGTTAATATATTTTCTTCATCATCTTTCATTTTATCTTCAATCATCTTTAATAAGTCTTCCTTTTGTTTATTCCTTAAATATTTTGGATTAGTGGTAAGTGGTAAATCCATTTTATATAAGCATATCATTTTACATCGTAATACTTTCTCTTTCCATATTTGCTTCTCCATATTAATATCGTCAGCGTATTCTACAACCTCATCCACTGGTAATATTTCTTCTATTGTCTGTTTAGTAATTCCTTCACTCATTCTGTATATATAATTAAGATATATAAAAAATATTGCTAAATTATTATATTAAAAAAATCTTTGAAGAATAATAAGAAAGAAATTATATGGAAACAATATATTTACATAATTCTTAATGGAATTCTTCAAAAAGCTAGAAAACTAGAAAACTAGTACGCTATTTTGGAAGTTATTCTCTAGAGCTTTTAAGTTTTCATTTGGGTGAATTGTTTTTATAAAATCTCAGATTATTTTGGAGCTAAAAGGTGTACTAGTTTTCTAGTTTTCTAGTTTTCTGTTAATATATATATCAATATATTGTTTTCTTTAATAATTCATATAAAATTAATCTTATATAAATCCTCTCTTATCGCTATCTATCTTCTCTTTTCAACATTGAAAGGATTAATTTTATACTTATATTATGATAAGGAGATAGAGTTTATATATTGCATTTATAAATTATATTATTGTAATAACTTTTAAGGTAACCCCCTTAAGACTCCAAGAAGATATATAGAAACATTTTATTTCCAAGATATGTTATTTATTATAATATTAAAATAATATTAAAATATAATATAAGTAAGTTCTTAATCCATATAATTCATCAAAGTTGTAAAGTCTTTAGCCTTTGGTCTAGGTTTTACATCATCATCATCGCTATCATCTTCAAAAGTGCTATTATATTGAACGCCAACTATAACTAAAGCAACGCCTGCTCTATCATCAGCCCTAAACTCATTATTTAAATGTTGGTAAAAATTATCTCTATTATATTGATTTTTCTTTTCTCTAGAAGTAAGAAGTCGGTAATCTTCTTCATTCTGAATATCAGTCCACATTTTATTAGCTTTCATTGATTTACTTCGTATATCCTTTCTGTCATTTAGATTTACTTCAACCTTAGTATAAAGCAAATCGGTTAATCTCTTAAACACATTCTGGTTTGCTAAATATAAATTAGTTCTGTCTTTGATATGTTGTGGAACATTAAAAACCATTCCATTAGAATTACGGGAAATTTTATATATATTTAAGAGCATAGCCATAAACATATCCCTAGATTTTTCTTTAAAAGTATTAGATACATAATATTCATTACTTTCTTTATAATCAACCCCTCCAATATTATGCCCTATTTTCTTCTCATCGCTAGTGAAATTAATAGGGAATTTAAAATCAACCATCCTTCTATAATCTGCTTCCATCGGCTTTCCATTCAAATCTGGATGGTTATTAAATTCGGCTACAAAAGAGGCAGACATTTCAAAATTAACTGGATTACTGTTTAACATCCTACCGCTAAACTTACCGCCTCCAGTCAAATTTCTTAAAATAGAAGCATTTAAAGTTCCTTCTAATTCTTTAAAATTAACGTATCGTTTATTTTTTAATAATAAGATATCTGGAGAAGGAGCATTAGCTTTTTCAGCTTCCTTTAAAATAGCATTACCGCCTTGATAATAATATTGTCCTAATGCAACACCCATTAACCCTCCAATAACTCCTTTACCGTTACCTCCAGCTCCATTAAAGAAGAAAACCTTTTGATAAGCTATTCCATCTAACCCAGAAGCTAATATCTGAAACAATAATTTTAAATCGTCTTCACTAGGCTGGATACTACGAAACATATCTGATAAATCATCCTTTAATTTTATATGGTCTTCATTAGATACATCATTATAATCAATCTTTGGGAAATCATAACCAACTGATAATGTCATATAATCATTATAATTATAATCTCGTTCTTCTCCCTTTTCTAAATCATATACGCAGTCATCAAAACCAAGCAAAAAAGGATTATTATCAAACTCACAAACCATTTCATTACACTTAGATAAGGAATGTAATATAATCTCATTCATCCTTACCTTTTGAGATGTATTATTACGTAAATCCCTTAATAACATATCCCGTTCTTTCTTCGTCAAAGAAATATCGGTATTAATTTCTGGGCAAATTAATTCATATAATTTCTCACTAATCAACCGCCAAATATAACGCTTATTAGATGTAGTAGTTTCATTATACCATCTCTTATCCCAATATATGAATAATTCGCCATTTTCCCTATCTCTTAATATATAATCGCCAAACTCTTTAATTAATCTATCCGATAAGAGTTTTACGCTTAATGTATCATTCCATATTTCAAAATTCTTAACAACATCTATTGAAATTAAATCAAACTTTTCATCAAATTGTTTCTCTTCAAAAACAATATTAATAGCAAACTTATCTTTTACGGCTTGGCTACAATCATCCTCGATACCATCATACCAATATTGATTTCTAACCATAAAGCCGTCTTGGCTAGGTATGATGTCCTCTAATAAAAAACCCTTTTCTTCAACTAAAAATGAAATCGCTTCTTCTTGAAAGAACCGCTCCATAGATTGCCCCCATAATCCCATAACGCTTCTTTTCTTAGCATTATCCGTTTTCTTAGCCCAAACCGAGTCTTTTGTTAAATCTTTCACCATTTGCATATTATCCTTATAAACTAAAGTCATAATCGGCTTTAGTTGGGCTTCCATATCTGAAAATGTTTTAAGTTTAGAACCTTCTTCAACGCCATTATCTTTTATCCATTCATCATAACTGCCCCCGAATAGAATTCTTATAGGAAGTTGTTTAGCCATATCCTTTGAAACATTATGAAAAGCCATAATTTCCGATCTTAAAGCTTTAGTATTATCACAATATTTTTTAAGAGATGAAAAACTTTCAGCGATACCCATTTGTAAGCATCGCTCATAAACTGCTACTGGTTGGCAATTCTTCATATCTAAATCTCTATAAAAACCATCAACAAAAGTATGGCGGGTTGGTCTGCATAAAATAGATGCACTTAAATAACCATTAGGATTAATCCTACCATAACTATGTTTAGATAAGGAATACGATGTATGAAAATAACCATCAACTTTATTGTAATTATTTTTATAACATTCCATATGGTCTTGTTCGCTAGTGATACGCGTAGCTTTCATCACGTCAGCCCATACACCCATTCCAACATATGAAATTCCCATATTGGCAGATATAAATCCCAAAACTCGGCCTAATGGGATATATTCTCGCATCTTCTTCTTAGTAAAAATGCTTTTAGTAGCATCCTTTTTTAGAATCTTCCAAGAATACTCTAAATGGTCAGCTTCTTCTACAACATTAGTTAATTCAACACTTTTTTTTACGGTCATTTTTTTTACGTTCATTATAATATACTAATATATAATATTTTATCTTTAAATATTTTTTATTATATAATTATTGTTTTAAATAATTATCAATCTATACCTTTTTAAAAAACAATTCATTTAATATATAATTTATCTTTAAATATTAAACAATTAAATAAGAGCTTTAAACATTACCAAGTAATATCTTTTTCTGTTCATCACTAATGTCTACCCTATCCATAATATCTTTAACGGTTTTCTGCAATTTCAACACAATGTCATATATATGTCCTTCATATTTACAATCTCTTAACATTTCACCACATTCAGAACAGATACACCTACACCTACCAAATTCATTTTTCTTATCCCATCCCTTAGTACAACAATCGCAACTATCATTTACAGTTATTTGTTTTTCACTCATTATAATATGAATATATAATTTATCTTTAAATAATTTTTTTTAAATAATTATCAATCTATACCTTTTTAAAACAATTCATTTAATATAAATATTTATATATTAAACAATTAATTAATAAGAGCTTTAACATTACCAAGTAATAACTCTTTCTGTTCATCACTAATGTCTGCACTATTCATAATATCTTTTACGGCTTTTTGCAATTTCAACACAATGGGAATACTTAAACCATAAGTATCAACCACATCATCACCTAAGACATTTCCATAGCGTTTTTTGTAATACCTAATCATATTATTTTTTTTCAATTGTTCCGATTTAAGAGGATCTCCATATTGTTTCCTCTTGTATTCCCTCATATACGTTTTCTTATCAAAGGTTTTCATTATCTTACAATTTGGAGGTAAAGTTTCCGACATTATATTATTATATTAGATATTAATTTATTCTTAAATGTTTTTTTTTAGAATAATTCTTAATTATATTAAACATTTGAAATACTGGGAGATGGTGGAGGAGGAAGAGGAATCTGACCAGTTCTAATACCGAATTCATATTCTTCTTTTTCTGCATCTGTATCTCTAATAATTTTAAGGCAACATAATGAAACCTCGGAACATCTAGATTTTTGAAAGATTTTCGCCAATGTAATTATTAAACCAGTTCCAGCCGTTAATACTGAAACCCAAAAGAATTCAGTAAGAGCCATTTAATATATGAATAGATATTTTTTATGACCATAACAATTGATCAGCAAAGAAACTTGGAGTCCCAACTTTATGACGGTCTTTGTTATGTCTAATTTTATATAACTTTCTTCTATTATTAGCTGTATCTTTACCGGCAGTAGCTAAATAAGAAGGATAATCCATATATTCAATGTCGCCAATCCTAGCTAAAAATTCACCACTAGACGAATGTACATCAATCTTTTTCTGAGGATTAGTGGAAGGATAAACCATTACTCCAAGATTATTTGCTTTTTTTATAGTACGGTCTTTAATCTTATAATCGCTATAAACATCTGGACCATTTTTTTTAAAACGAACTTTCATATATATAATTAGATTTTATATTTTTATATTTTATAGATATTTATAGCACTTCCGGCTGAAATTGAAACAGTCCCAGCTCCGCCAACGCCAGAAGTATTAGCATTATACTGAACCGAGATTATGTCACCAGCAAGAAGTCCAATAACACCAGCAATAGATTGTTCTAATTCGTCATTATCAAAAGGTAATAACTGTCTTTTCTCTACAATATTTAATAATACACCCCCTCTGTTGCGAACAATTTTAAGACCAACATATTGAGTATTCGTTAAGCCCAAACTACCGATCGTAACTTGAGAACTGACATAATAATTTCCATCTTCTGGAACAGTTACATCTCTTGTTGTAGCGTCAATCGTAATTCCTATTGCTGGGGTCATTTCTCTAATCATAACACCCCTACTGATAGGATACCAGATATTGGTAGTAGTTCCGCCCGCTACCATACTATTAAAGAACGATGCAACCGGAGTCGCTGGTAATGGTAAAATTGGAGGGTTTAATGTAGTATAATTAAGCGTTCCAGTAGTAACACTTGTAGAATTAACAGTAGTTGTATCTACTCCATTTGTAACTAAAATAGTATCATTAACTTGAAGACTAGTAGCACTAGGTGGCAATTCAATAGCATCTAAAGCAGTCTTCAAAGCGGTCAAACGAGCAAATGGCATCGTATTTCCAGTTCCAACACTCAGCACACCTAATGCATTAATATCTGTTTCAACCAATGTTCCCAAGATATCTAATTTTAAAGCAATACCGTCTTTATCTATTGCGACCTCTTTTTGGTTTAATGTGACATCTAAATCATCCACTGCTGAATACACCCCAGGTGTTTTTAAATTAGTGCAAATAGTAGAATTTCTCGACATATATAATATTGGCGAGATAAAAAATAAATAATTTATATCAAAAAAATAAATGAATTAAAAATGATTTAAAAATGATATGTAATATAACCCCCCTTAAAATAGGATGAGCTAGTCGATGGATCATTTGCACCCCCGCTATATTTGAATAAACGACCACATCCTATATCACCACTAGCATCATATCCAGTTCCGCCGATAGGACCTACAGCAAGATTAGGATATGAATTAAAGCCAGTAGCACTGCCCGCCGTTCCATCTAGACCGTAATTTGTAGACCACATTCCAAAAGTAGTATTAACATTGGCATTGACAGTAGAAGCTAAACCTGCTGTTCCACCACTGCCCGATGAAGCATTACCACCATTGCCTCCATTATACAAAACACATAATAATTGTGTAACACCAGTAGTAACAGAAGTATAAAGCATTTGAGTTTGAGCAGTAGGATACGTAAAGGTAATTATATCACCAGCTTTTACATAAAGGGATGTGTTGGTTGCAATCTGCCCACCACCACCAGTCCCTCCCGAATTATATTGCCCACCATTAATATCAATATTGTTTCCAGAATCACCGCCAGCACAAATAGCTGTTAAACTAATATAGGACACACCAGCCGGCATAGTAACAACAATATCAGTAAATATAGATGAGAATTGGGAATATGTAGTTGTATAAACCGGACTGCTTCCTCCACCAGTTCCATTACTAATAGCAGTTATTTTTCCATTGGTATCTAAAGTAAGATTTGCTGAAGTATAAGCACCACTTAGAGCACCAGCTCCAGTATAAGCCGAAGATTGGTCAGTTGTATCTACATAATTTATATTATTAACATTTAAAATATCGTTATTATTCATTGCCAAGCCAACCCCAGTTCCTAAATTCACATTGTCATAATTAATTAAAAGGGTTTGTTTAGCACTAGTTCCTGCTGCATCTTGACTCCTAAAACCGACACTTGTCATTTTCGCAAGGATAGGAGTATCAACAACACCATCGCCTCTTTGACATTCTATATTCGTCTGTGAATTTATGCCAGAATCATTTTTTATAACTAACGAAACGCCACTGTTAAATATTCTCGCATTAGTAGTAGTTCCGGTAGTAATATCTCGGAATGCTAATGCTTTAAAGGCAAGAACATTCAATTCTCCGATATCATTTTCATTCATAAGAATATCATTAGCCCCTGCACTATTACCAGCGATAAGAGTATCTGCTAAAGTATTTGTGGCTGGGACAACTCCATTTGAAATTGCCGTAATTTTTCCATTTGCATCAAGGGTAATGTCGGCATTAGTATAAGCACCAACGGAAGCACCCGCTCCAGTATAGGCTGACGATTGGCTAGTTGTGTCAACAAACGTAGCACTTGTTAAACCTAAAATAGAGTTTGCATTCATATCAATATCAGTAGCCCCTGCACTATTACCAACAATAAGGGTATCTGATAAATTTGAACTGCCACCAGTAGCGATAGCAGATTGAACCCAAGCAGTAGTCGGAACATTGGTTGTGTTATCAGATGAAGCCGGTTGAGTCGCTAAACTGGTAACGCTACCGACTCCAACTTGAGACAATACTACATTTCCATTCGTAGTTAAAACTCCATTGATATTAGTCGTTTGAAGTGTTTCTTCTCCTTGGCCGAAAGGGTATTTTAAATAAAGCAAATCTGCTTCGGTTTGTGTTAATCCATCAATTCTCTCAATGAAGAGGGTAGGATCAAAAATTGGTAAATCTTGTCTAGGTGGATCATAACTTGCCATTCTGTATATATATAAAACAGATATTTTTTTTAAAAACAAATGTTAATATTATAAAATGATTGTTTTAAATTATTTTTAATCTATCCTAATTATATATTAAATGCCTCCGAAAAAGAAACAACCCGAGAAACCAAAACCAAAAGGACAGATTTTAAATATGTATGAAAAGATGCCAAAGCGATTTCTAGATAATGTAGACAATCCTAATTACCATTTACATAATTTGAAATTACCATTTAGAATGTGTATAGTGTCTCCATCCGGATCTGGAAAAACTAATTTTCTTATTTATATGTTATCTTTATTCTGTGAAGGTAAAGGAACTTTTAGTGATTTAATAATTGTTACGAGAAATAAAGATGAACCATTGTATAGATGGCTATCTGAGAAATGCCAACAGATTAGAATAGTGGAAGGATTACAGAACACCCCAAAGCTTGATGATTTTGATAAGAAAGAAAACCATCTCGTCGTATGGGATGATTTGGTACTAAGTAAAGATTTATCAATGGTTGAAAATTATTATATTAGAGCTCGTAAATTAAACTGTTCTGTAATATTCATAAGCCAAAGTTATTTTAAAATTCCTAAAATAATTCGTAACAATTGCTCATATATGGTGATTCTTAAATTATCTGGACAAAGAGAAGTAAATATTATTTTATCCGAGTTTGGTTTAGGTGTTACAAAGGAAGAGTTATTATTACTTTATAAATTCGCTACAGCAGATAAATTCCAACCTTTAGTTATTGATATGGAAGCAGAAGCTCATAATAGATTTAGAAAGGGATTGATAGGTGTTATAGCGGTATAACTTATTTTTTTCAGATTATATAAATATTATCTTACTTAATTATATAATGAAGAACAACTTTAATAATGATTGGGATCTAGGAGAATTGAAAACATCAGAACATAGAAAGGATGACGACATTGATTTTGAAGATATGAATTGGGGTAGTTTTACAAAACAAAAAAATGCTCACAATCCTAAATTAAGTTTGGAACAATTTGCTGATTTGGTATTGTCAGAAGATCCGCCTAAAAAGTTCACTGAAAAAACCAAAGATAGAGCTAGATTTTATTTAAATGTTATTTTAAAGGGTAATGGTATTGAGGGCGGAAAAATACATTTTGGAAAGAATATAAAAAAGTTTGGAAAGAAGATAGGTAAAACGACCAGAAATACATCAAAAATTGTAGGTAAAACGACTAGAAATACAGTTGATACAATTGGTAGAAATACTGTAAAAATAGGAAAAGATATAGATGATAGATTTAAAACTGCTTTTTCATCTCAAGGACGCACAGATTTCCCACCAGCTATGAGAACAATTTTATCACAGTTAGGAGAGGAAACAATCCAGTCCATAGATATCAAAAGAACACCAGTTGAAAAAGTATTAACGGGAGCATTATCATTTTTTAGCCTCGGTAAATTCGGTAAAAGATTAAAAAGAAGTTATGATGATTTATTTCATTTATATTTAATCATTGTTTTGAGCAATGGGAAATCTGTATCATTAGAAAAAGAAGCAGTTATAACAATGACTACTAAAACTGGATCTAGAGGTAAGACAGAAGAAAGTAATCCCGTTAATCCTATTCCTCCTAATATGTCACTTAATAGCCTTTTAGATGAAACTAGAGAAAGAATGGGAACAAAAAAATTCTTTGGATACTCGGCTAAATCAAATAATTGTCAAGATTTTCTCGTTGCAATCTTTAAAGCTAATAACATTGGAGATGAACAAGATATCGCATTTATAAAACAAGATACGGCCCAATTATTTAAAGACCTTCCATCGTTACGAAAGCTATCCAATACGATGACGACGATTGGTGCTCGAGCTGATGTTTTGATTAAAGGAAAAGGTAATAAAAAAATATCTCAATCTAATTATATAATGAGTGATTCAGATAGCGATAGCGATTGTGACGAATGTCCAAAGTGCCAAGGTACTGGCTTATTAAAAAAAATGAAGAAAGGAATTAGAAAAGAAGCCAAATCTATTAAGAAACAAGGTCAAGAACATCTCGCCAGTCAAGTTAAATTAACAAAGAAAGAACTTACTAAACGAGCTAATGAAGCTGTTGATAAAACAGTAGTTAGCGGATTGAAGAAAGGTCATTCATCTTTACATAAACTAGATCGTAATATAAATGATGTATTTGGCAAAGGTTGCTGTATGGGGTCAAGTGGTCAAGGTTTAAAAAAGACTCTTAAGAAAGTTGCGAAGCGAGTTACTAAAAGGGTTGCTTCTGAAGGTCAAAAAGAATGGCATAATTTAGTTAAACAATGTCAAGAAGATGAAGGTTGTTCATATAAAGAAGCAATGTCTATAGCTAGTGCTCTACGAAAAAAAAACTAGATAGGGCGAGTTTTAACTCCTTATCGTCCGTTAATATAATAAAGGGGAATAGTGTAAATAAAAAATCAATAGTAAAGAAGATTTACAATATTACAAAAGAAGATGCAATAGATTCTTATAATAAAATCCCTAAAAATTGCAGTGATTTGTCAAAAGTAAAACCTATGACGAGAGTTGGTGCTAAATTTATAGATTACTTTACTTCCTTATCGCGATTAAATACACAAAGTAAAACGGGATTAACATTTTGGGATTTTTATGAGGATAGAGGTAAATTACGAAAAAAGAAGTATATCAACAATATGTTTAAGTATTATAACAAACAACAACCTGACTATCCGGATATATCCGTATGGTGGAGAATATTTAATATGTATTTTGGTTCTATAAACATATTTAAACCCTCAATCGCTATGGGAGTATATTGTAAGTATAAACCTCAGTCAGTTTTAGACCCTACTATGGGATGGGGTGGCAGATTAGTTGGAGCAACCGCCTTAAACATTCCAAAATATACTGGTATAGATTTAAATCCAGAGTTAAAGAAACCCTATAGCGAAATGGTAAAGGTATTAGAACCACTTACTGAAACCAAGATAAAGTTAATATTTAATGATGCTTTAAAAGTGGATTATAGTAAAATAGATTACGATTTGGTTCTTACATCGCCTCCATATTACAATATAGAAATATATAAAGGAACTAAAAAAATGAATAAAGAAGAATGGAATACTAATTTTTATGAACCCCTATTTACTAAAACATATAAACATCTTAAAAAAGGAGGACACTATTGTTTAAATGTTCCCCAAGAAGTATATGAAAATGTATGTTTAAGAGTATTAGGTAAAGCGGATGAGTTTTTACCACTTCCAAAATCATTAAGAACCACAGATGAAAAGTATAAAGAGTATATCTATGTATGGAATAAATGAGCGTTTAAAATATAT
>TARA_R110000744_G_scaffold260846_1_pt1 | contig 13026 bp, 9 predicted proteins | sample TARA_R110000744 | Tara Oceans TARA_R110000744 (sample SAMEA4398083) | marine metagenome | biome: Polar Biome; feature: [DCM] deep chlorophyll maximum layer (ENVO:01000326); material: water (ENVO:00002006), including particulate matter (ENVO:01000060) such as... | depth 36 m | reverse complement strand
AATAGTTAAAACTTATTGCTTTATTCTGAGGAGCTTGTATAGCTGTAACATCAGAAGATGGGATAGCATCTGGCCTTGGGATTGTATACTGTAACTTTAAATCTGTAGAAATAAAACCAACCCCATGCTTATTAAAAGCTATATCATTACCTCTACTAATAGTAGTATCTGATATAACACCTGTAATTAAATTTATACGACCTGCAGTAGAGGCTCTAAAAGAAATATATAAATTATTATCTGGATTCTCTACACTAACGCATTGATTTAACTGATCCGCTGTTTGATTACCTCCTGTTATTTCATATACATTAGAGGTATTAATAGTTACATCATCTGTAACTCCTACTATTTCTCTATTATAAGCTATGCCTATATTACCTGGTTCGCAACAACTTACTAAAATTTTACAGTTAAATTCTGATTCTATACCTGAACATGTTGTGCATGTAGCGGAATAAGATAATATTGTACCTATAGCAGTACTACCAGATCCAGCTGTAGTTATAGTATAACATCCTGAAAAGTTTGTAACAGTAATTACTTGATTTAAATACGTTCCCGGATTAGTATCATTAGTAGTTAAAGTAGCCTGATTAACAATACCTGCACCATTTACTTCATAGTTCCAAGTTCCTGTACTAGCATTAATAGTAATATCTTTTCCTGCTGTAGCTTCACCTGTAGATTGATTTATAGTATAACGTTTACCATCTACATAACCATATAAAGTTGTATCATCTGTAGCTAAACCTTTAATACTATCAGCTAAACCTGCATTAGTATTTGCTAATAATGACCAAGTTCCTGCTGCATTTTTATATACTCTTTTAAGATAAGTAACAAAATAATTAGTTCCTATCACAGCCATTCCAATAGGTGTAATACCTGCTTGAGCACTACCTGCAGGAGTTGTAACCCCTGTTGCTATAACAATAGTAGCATATTTATGACCACCACTTGTATTAATCATAGCGATGAAATCAGTAGATGTAGCATCTTTACCTGCTATTAAATCATAAGATGTAATACTAGAACCTGCATCAGACAATGATGTTCCCGTATCTACATCTCCTGTAAGTGTATTTATTTTATGAATCTTACAACTAGTTCCAGAACCTGCTAATAAGTAAATAAAGTTAGTTTCTTTTTGAACTGCTATATTCTTTCTATCTGCAATATGAGTTGCATCTGCAATTTTCGTAGCATCTAATGCTCCGTTTAAAACCCACACATCTCCATTTTCATCCATTACATACTCTCGTTGAGCATTACATGGAGTCAATGTATAATAAGAAGATGCTCCTACTGCTTCAGTTGAAATAGGTCTAGTAGGCATACCTTTACCTATAGTGTCACCAGGTAAAGTTGTTGCTGCTACATCTGTATATTCACTACTAGCTGGAGTGCTAGTGTTTCGTATTACTGATACTTTATTTGTACTATATGTATCATTATAATCTGAGCTATATCCTCCAGTACCTGTAACAACTGGGTTTGCTACATAGATAGTATCTTGATACGGATCTTTATACATACCAAATATAGCTCTATCTGGATAGCCCCCTAGAGTAGTTTGAGATTTACCTACTACTCCATTTGCAATCAGTACATTACTAGCATCAACAGTATACCAAGAAATACCTAAACCATGAGATGCATCATATGTAGGAACATATAATGTCTCAGTATCAAAGTCCCATTCTAAATCATACCCTTTTAATCTACCGTCATTTCCAAATCCAGGAGCAATAGCTCCCGCATCCCTAATAGGTATTGGAAAAGAAGTAAAAGTTGATGGAACACCTGTTGTAGGATTAAGAGTATATACTTCTACTAGAGCCGTAAGAACTGGAGTCCCTGAAGTACCGACAGCTGCTTGATAAACAGTAGCCATCTTTGTATTATCTTCATTGAATTTAACTGTTGCATGATTAGCAGCATCATTATTTGCATATGTGCTACCTATAGTAGTACTTACTAAAGCAGCAAATACAGGAAGATGTGAAGATACACCGGTTATTAAATGAGAAATCCATCTATTAGAACCTGCTAACTTCGTGATAATACCATATTGACTTGTAGCTGTACTATAAAAAGCATTAAATCTATTAGAAACTGCGGCTCCTTGAGTTATGAATCCTACAGATGCTCCGCCAACAGTTATAGTCTGAGTTTCAGTTACTACTCCACGACCACTATTACCGGTCATAAGAACCGTGCTTACAAATATTTTTCCACTTGTATGAGCGAGAGTTAATATCCAGTAATAATGAGTTTCACTACTTTTAATAATTACTGCAGGTTGAGCTCCATTGTTATCACCATCTAATCCATTAAGAGTACCACTATTCATAATAGCACCTGTTGAATCATATACTGTAGCACCGTCTGTATAAAATAATAGATCTCCCTCAGCGTAAGCTACTCCAGGATTATAAGCTGCATCAGCTGACATAACAGCCATACCTGCTTTAGCACTAAATGCTGCTGGAGTAGAACCCATTGTAGGCGGGTATGTTCTATTATCCTGCCTTGTACTATTTCCTAATATGAGTTGTTTATACTTACTATTTGCCATTTATCTATTTTATTAAATCATAACATGCTAGTTTTGTCCAAGCATTACATTTATTACCACTTATAGTAGAGCTAACTATAGCCTCATGAAATTCATATGCACTTACAGAACCTACCTCGCAAATATAAAACTCATTAGTTCCAGACTGATCTGAACCATTACCCCCACCATTAAATTTTACTATATCACCGTCTAAATAGGTTACGCCGGGAGTCCAAATAAGAGAACCTCTTGCTTGCCATGCTATTTTTAAATTACCACAAACACTCCATCCATTTTGATTTATAGTTTTCCAACAAGGATGACTAAATCCTTCAGCCGTTTCTTCTGGAGTTAATGTATCTCCAGGACATTGTTGATTACTATTACAAGTTACAGGAACTATTGTTTGTATACCATTTTCTAGAGTAAGTATATCAAAGCTACTTCCTATAGTACTTAACCACCTCATGTATAAAAACTCATCCGTACCTACCGCAGCAGCTCTTGGATATACTTTTATAACTTGGTCTTTTACATAATTAGCTGTAGAGTCATATATAATAGATCCATCAGATACCCATTCTGCAGAACAGTCACATCCTTCAGATACTAAGCATTCTAACATTTCTATATAAGCACCCATTAATTGTACATTACATTTTTCATCTGCACACGGCTTACCATACTTTTGCTTATCCACTAGTTTAGCAGTCTTTTCTGCAAAACAGCATTTAAGCTTATTAAGTCTGTATTTTATATCGTATATAGTATATTTTCCTAACATTAAAATAGTTTAAGATTTTCTCATTATATAACAAAGTGCATAATAAGGTGGGATTGTATTAAAACAATCACCAGTTGCTCCACCTAAACCATCCATTTGACCATCTTCTGTTTGCCCATCTAAATCTATATGGTGCGCATGAGATCCACATCTAGGATCTGTTGTTCCACTACATTCACCCGCTGCTGCAGGATCTAATGTAACTCTAAAAGTAGGTTGACTTATGCCACCGCAATTACTACAGTTAACATTACTTGCTATTGAGTAATCGCCACCACCAGTTTTAGCCGAAAAATCAGAATGAAAATCATGTTTATGCATACCTCCCTCTTCCATATCTACAGTTACTGGAGACATGTCATGTACGTGAGAAGGTATATTATTTTTAAATAGACATGTAAAAGGGTTCCCTCCTACATCTCCTACTTGAGCCCATAAGTTATTACCATCTGCATCTATTGCAGGAGTTGCTCCATTAGCTTGATCTGGCATTACAACAAATCTTCCTCTTAAATCAGGAGTATTATCTGTACCATCGCATATAGACCAGCCAGGAAGTGTATCTATTTCGGACGCTTGTCCTGACCATATTATAATACCTCCTACAGGAATATTACCTCCGTTTGCACCATTTGAACCTAAAATGTTTGTTATATTACCTGCGCTATAAGTTTGACTACAAGGACTTGGGGCTGGACCGGTTGTTATTATTAAATCACCTGCAAAAGCAGAACCTGTATCGGTCATCTCTCCTCCAGAAGCTAAATATACATTTAATATAGAACATCCGCCTATTCCGTTTGTTCCGTTAGTACCCGGCATACCATCTACACCTGGAGCACCTGCAGGACCTTGTTGACCTTGAGGACCAATATCACCTACGGGTATATCACACGAACCAGCTTCTGCACATGACGAACAGTCACATGCACATAAATTAGGATTTATGCATCCATTTTCACAATTTTCACATGCCATTATTTACACTTATTACGAACACGTATTACACGGTCCTTTGTAATTACACAATCTACTAACCTGCTTAAATATCTTGTCGGCTTTAGTAATACTACCACAAGATGAAGCATATAACATAGCTTTGTATAAAGTATAAGCTTCTAATGCGTTTTGTTTTTCAGAATCACACGGACAATCATCACACATGTCTAGTGCTGCTAACATTTTATGTACACAACATTTTATTGTACTGTAGCAAAATACAAACTTACGAACAGTAACCCACATACCTGTAGGCGTACCATCTATTAAAACTCTGTATTCTATATTATATAGACCTTGAGTCATAGTTGTATTTGCAGTACCTCCTAAATGACTCATATTAATCATAAATGAACCATTAGTAGCGTTAGGTAAAGTCCCAAATAATGTACTGGACCCTATTGTATATAAAGTACCATTAGGATCTGTTATGTTTATTTCTACACTTACAACATCTCCAATAGATGAATTTGGGGTTCCCCAACCTCCTAAATTACTGGGGGTTTCGTATTGTCCTGTTGTATCTGTAAATACTATGTTTTGTGAGTCACAAGACTCATGAGCTGAAAAACTTATTTTTACTAGAGAAGCCATTAACTATACTATATTTAAATATAAGTATAGAGGGATTACTCCCCCTATACCTATAAAATTTGAGCTTATTACACTATGTAACAAACAGTCACTTTTGTTATTCCAGCATCATGTGTTCCTGTAGTTAGTAATCCGATAGTACCGGATAGACTAGCAGTTACACCATCTGCTTGAAGTGCTACAGTAGCTTCACCTACTCCATCGTACTTAGCAAGAGCAAGAGCTGCCATTGCGTTAGTACCACCTATTTGCACTCTAATATTTGTACCAGTTGTTGGTACTACTGCTCCACCTACTGTAGCAATAGATACAATTTGTGCTCCATCAGGAATGATAACGTCACTAACGTACGTACCGGCTCCTGTTGCACTCCATGTATATTTTGCTGTGGCACAGTGAAACTCTCTATTTCTGCCTTGTGATCTTATTGTTGGATTTGCCATTATATTATATTTTTAAAATATTATTAATTAATTAAAGTATCACTGCACCAAAACTACCTGGGCATGAATTCAACCATGGATTTAATTGACCTTCTATTGCTAACTGCTGTCCTGCACCTCCATTTTCTATAGCTAAAATAGTCATTTCTGGACTAGCTATATCTTTATTAAGGTTTGCGGACGCGTGAACATCTGTATACTCTAAAGCGTACATATCGTAAGTATCACCTGATACAGCAAATACTGGATAAGATGGTACAGGGAAACTCATTAAGTTATTTATACCTTCCATTCCTAATTGTGCACGTTCCATATCTGATACATGTTCGTAAGTACCTTGGCCATAAACTGGTAATACAGAGTTATTAGTTCCATCACTTGTAATTAGTGTAGTACCTCCTTCAATGAATGCACCATCTACTACAACTTTAAATGTAACTTGCTCGTAACCATCTATTACTTTGTAAGTTTGAGCTTTAGCTGTAATTGTTAAACCTCTATTTGTACCAGAAGAAACAATAGTTACGGGATCCATCAAATCTTTACAGATTGAATCTGCATCAATTTGTGATTTAAAATCAGCTGCTATTTCTGCTTCTGTAGCAGTAGCATCTGAAGTGTAACTAAAACGTCTTACATATTGTCTTTCTGAGCCTTGTACTTTATCAAACTTGAATATAACAGTTAATGTATATTCAGCTGAATTGTTAAGTAAAATAGAACCTGCGGCTCCATTATATCCAACAGCTACAGCTTGTTGAGCTGCTGCTAAATAAGCTTTACCATTCCATTTAGAAACATTACGTCCTTCTATTTTAGAAGAAAATCTTACTTTTCCAGTTGGACCAACTCCTTGTACTAAATATATGTATTCCGCATCTGATATTGTTTCTCCCGCAAGTAACGGAGTCATATCCGGTTTTACGGCTAAAACTTCCCCTTCTGGCAATGTAGCTATTGTTACAGCTGCTGTTCGGGCTAAATTTTTTGCTATTATGATTTTATAATTTTCATGTCTCATTATAAATTATTTTTAAATTATTATTTTATTATTAAAATTACTCCTGAGATATTTGTTCAATCATATGCGTTTGGAATCTAGGGTTAGCTGTATTCTCTAATGCCATTCCAACTGCCATAGTTGTAATTTCACTGTGAGTATGCTCAGCTAATTCGCAATTATTATTGTTAGCTAGTTCCATTTGCTCTGGTCGTTTTATATATCTCAATATGTACTTGTTTATAGTGTAAGTACCATCACCCACTAATTCAGCGTTCCCTCCAAACATTAACCTCATAACTGTATGTTTGCTAGGTTTATTAAAAGGATCTCCGACCATTTTATTATAGTCATCATGCTGAACTGGTTTTACATCTCGTCGATGGACTACAGGGTTATCTGCACAATTAGTATATGTGATTTCACATTCCTCATTGACAGCGAACCAGTAGACAGGAATACCTCCAAAAGTCCCATCTGGTAATTGAAACAATACACCATTAGGTTTTGCAAATCCTTGATTACCTGCAGGACCGAGGTCAACCTGCACAACAACCTCACGTAAATCATCAGTTCGTTTTTGAGTTTCCTCAAAAGTTTCCCCTTTTACATCATGAGAATATCGTGTCTTTATAAACTTATCTTGAGCTTTATTTAGCCAAAGATCAATTTCTTCAGGTTCAAAGTTAGGGTAGTTAAGACTATCAGTCTTATCTAACCCTACCTTGAATTGTATATGCATTTCAGCTATCGTCATTAATTTTTAACTTTAACATTTTTGCTCTCATCTTTCTTAGCCTTAACACTACTAGTTGTACTTTGTAGTTTGGCTTTTAAGGATAATACAATATCCTGATTTTTTGGGTCTTTTAAATAAATGATTGTAGATTCTAAATCATGTCCTATAGGATCATCACCGAACATATAATGTCCACCTCTGATTCTAAGAGCATTATTACCTACTAAATCCTCTATTAATACCCGAGTCTTGAAATCTGGAAGATCTACAATCTCATTAAATTCTTGTGGCTGTTGGTCTACAATGTCAGATAATGTATTTTCAACTAATGCATCTGAAGAGTTATTAGCTCTCTTACCCATTATTTTTAATACATTCTTCATTTCTCCAATAGTCATAGAATTAAATAGCTTGTAAGCTTTCCTTTTTTCTTTAACTTTTAAATTATCCTTCTTAGCGTCCTCTTCAGCATCGTATAATACATACACTGCTTTTGGCCACTCATCAGTTTCATTTACAGAATTACATACTTTCTCGCTTCGAGATAAAATCTTATAATCTAGAAAATCCCTAGGACGATCTAATTTTAATACTTTATCTTTCTCAGTTAGTATAACGGCATAATCTTGCCAATAATCTGAAAATCTGTTTAGTTTGCCAGCCTCTAAATTTAATACTCCTTCAAGGGTCTTTTCTTCCTGTGGTGTAAGACCGGTATCATAGCCACCTCTTCCGTAGGTAGCTATGACCGTATCTTTACATTTTGGGAATCTATGAAATCCTGACCAAGCATGTTTTTTATGAGCTTTGACAATTACAGTTCCTTCTTGTAACATAGTTTAAAATTTAAAATTATTACTAATTTGCAGCCGCGTTCGTACAGATTAACTCGCCACATGCCATCGGGTTTTTGATCATGATACCACATTCAGATAACATATGAACTGAATAACCATCAAGGTTATCAGAACGCATTGTGTTAACTGATTTAGATGTGTTACCAAATGGATCAACAGAACCTGCTGTATGCCACATGATATCCTTAGAACTTTTCTTATGAACAGACTGGATGTTTGATTCTCCACCTGCCATTCCGAAATCTAAGAATGTAAATCTGTAAGACTCAAGAGGTCTACCTGTTTCAGCATGTAATTTTCTATTTATAACAGTATTATCATATAAAGGTAAATGTTTAAGAGTAATCTTAGTACCATTTAATCCCATGTATGTTTTAAACTGTCCACCTAATGCAAGGTTCTGTCCACTACCAGTTACGAATTTAGAGTCTACTAAAGTCCAATTAGACGCAGCTGTTTTCATAGCTTTGTCGAACTCAGCAAATCCATATTCACCAGTAAATGCAACAAATTCTCTAGATGATTCAGGCATTACATTGTAAGATAGATCTATTAAGAAATCACGAATGATATTCTCACTTAGTTTAGTATAGTTTCTAATATTAGCTGGAGCAATTTGCTCTCTAATACCAGCACCTTCATAAACCGGAAGACCATTATTACCTAACATATCAGTAACTCCATTAGAGTCAGCTGAGAATGTTGAGTACCAATATGATCTTTCTATTTCTCTATACCACTGTGCCATTGCTTCCCATTCAGCATATCGAGTCCATACTGTTGATTTTTTCCCAGGATTATTTGGGTCAGCCAACTGAATAACAAGTGCATCTGTAGCAGCGCTTCTTGTTACTGTGTATGATTTTCTCAATGTACTTAAATGATTTCTCATTTTAAAAGGTGCACTAAAAGTAGTGTTACCTCCTGTAGAGAATTCAGGTACTGTAGTATATTCTTTTGACATTTCTTTACCAGCTTCGATTAATGCTGCAGGTATAGCACCTGTAGCAGTACCAACTTGCCTCAGTGTATATATCCATTCCGATCCATCAAAATACGGATCTTCCATTACTCTTACTCGATAATCTCTGTCATCAAGAACTAATACTTCTTGACTTGCGAACCATTTTTCCTTAAATTTTACTCGGAAATTAGTTCTATTTGCTCCATACTCCGCAAAGTTTCCTGAAATTGCTACAGCTTTCTCATCATCTCCTTGTAAATGCCAATCATATTCTCTGTTACCAATTTCTCTAGAACGCCCCATACCTGATGTCAAGTATTGGATCGGGTTAGACCCTTGCATTCCGAAAATACGAGTAACTAATGTACTCATAACTTCTGGTTCTGTTAAATATGCAGATGATAAGTGATTTTGCTGTGTCAACCCAGAATGCCATTTCGTTCTGTATAGTTGTAATCCATTTATAGCCATTCACTTAAATTTTATATATTATTAATTTTTTTTATAATTTCATTGCCTTAGAGAACAAACTGAAATCTGAATCTGATCCTGAAGTCTTTGTTCTAGATTTGCTTTTTAGTTTCCCACGAGAAACTCCAGAAGCTCTTTCTAGATTAGTCCTAAGATTAGACACAGCTTTAGTACGTGCTTTCTTCTCAACTTTTTCAAAGTTGAACTTGTTGAAATAAAACCAAGCCATTTTCAACTGCGCGTCTTTATCAGACTCTGAATCGATCACTAATCTGGTTTTACCTGATTTGCGATCTGGTTTGGTAATATATTCATAAAAAGCATTTTTCTGCTTTTTATTTATAGGAAAACCGGCAATATCCTCTTTCCCATCAATATTATCTCTTAAACTGTTTAAGAAATTTACTTGTGTTTCTTTTTTCTTTTCGTTTTCGTCTTTCTGAGACTGTAATAATGTAGCTCTTTCTTTCTGTTGTAAGTTCTGTAACTTTCTTAAAGATCTACTAGCTCTACCATTAAGAACATTACCAGTTAAAAGATCTTGAATCTCATCTACAATCTCTTCTCTGTCATAACCTTCTCGTCTCATAAGTTCTGCTACAAGTTGTTTTTGCAACTCGCTTTTTCCTTTTAAAGAATCTGTATCTATTTTAGCAAAGTCAACTGTTGAGTATGCTTTAGTAAAATGCTGAGGATCTCCCCCATCTTCAATATAGTCTAAGAATTGTTGAGCTAAAGGATCTAGATTTTCTTTATAGTCTTTTACTCCTTTTTTAATTTGGCTCTTAACAGCATTAACAAGACCTTCTTCTGAATCTTCAAAATCATCTTCTTCAAATTCTAGAACACCTTCTTCTTTTAAATGCTTTGCTAAAACTCCTATCTGAGAAAGATCTTCAGGTTCTACTTTAGATTCTTTATTTTCTTCAGGAGATTGAAACTCATCTTCTACTACTTCATCTTGTTCGTCTACAATATCTTTAAATTCTATTTCTAAATTATCTATAGAAAGATCTTCTTTTTTTTCTGTAAGCGTTTCTTCCTCGATAGGAATTTCATGAGCATCTTCTGTCATATCAGCAATTCCTGTATCTTCTCCTAGAGCTTCCACTTCTGGAACTTCTAGTACTTCCATTTCTGAAGGAGCTATTGTATCTCCTTCTAATGCTTTAAATCCTTCAAAAGGATTTGAATCTTTATTATCAATCATAGGTAAATATTATTTATCAATTTCACAAAAATATAATTAAATTTGAATTTACAAAAGGAATTGATCATTGATCTACTCCTCTTCTTCATTTTTTTCTTGATTATTATAGCGGTTTCGTAATCCTTCGTTTGGATCAATGACTTCCGTATTGTCTACAAGAGCGTTAGTTTTAGTAAGATCACTAAAAGATAAATCTTTAAAATCTACTCCCAGATAATTTGAGTAGGTTTCTTTTAAACTCTTTGCTCTTAAATCATATTCAGTCATCATGTCTTCTTCATGTGAATAAAATGGAGCATAGTTTCTTGTAGAAGTTTCTTTATTTAAGTCTCCTCCATATCCACCCGGCCTAGAATATTGAGAAATAAGACCTTCAGAACTTTTATAATTAGAATACTCTTGACTTGCAGCCATATAATTTGTTATTTTTTCTGAGCTCGGGTCTGTATTATAATACTTTCCCCATAGCTTAGCTCTTGTATTTTGATCTGTTAAGCTTATGTTACCTTCTTTATCTTTATTAAAATAATTAGAAAGATTAAGATTAGCTTCAGGATTAAGCTTTTGCCTACTCAATAATTCTACTAAAGCCAGTATACCTTGGGATTGTACACTTGCTTTTCTAATATCAAAGTTTTCTCCCTCCCCTTTCCATCCTACATGAACTCCTGAATCTGGGTGTAGATTTGAATAATGAATACCATCTCTATTTCTACCATCGTGTGAAGTTGTTTTAACATTTCTTTGACTATAGTATAACTTTTCTAACTCAGGAAAATCTGAATAAGTTATAGTATCTCCCAACTGATTTAAAAATCTATTACCTTTAAATTGTCCTGTTTCGTCATCTTGTATAAAATTACTATAGAGTTTTTCATAACCCCCTTTAGTGTTAAATAATCTATTAAGATTTGTCTTACTCGATTTGTTTTCTATTTGTAAAGGACCTTTGGCTGTGGCTTCTGATGATAGCTCTGTAAACAGTTGTTCAGCATTAGGATCAAATCTATTGAAATGCCCACTTTCATGATAGGATATTTCATTTAATATTTCTTTCCATAATTCTACTGTACCCCCATATTCAGGAAGAACATGTTTATTTATAAACTTATTTAATTCTAATTGAGGCTTACGATTTTTAGGGTTTGATTGTGAATTTAGGTTATCTTTTATTCCTGTATCTTGGGGTAATCCATATGCTGCTTTTTTAAATGTCCTATCAACTATTCTACTTTTTTCTATTGCATCTCTAAATCTACGAGGATGTCCATACTGAGCTTTATAAAGTCTACCTCCATATTTTCCTACAAATTGATCTGACTCTCCTTCCTGCGCAACAGCATTATTTATATATATAATATTCTTATGTGGATTATCGGTATCAGGAATTGTATATCTTTCAAGAGTTCTTTTTAATACCAAAGGATACTTACCTTCTGGATATGAATTTAAATACTGTTGCCAATTCTTTTTTGTCATTTGGCCAGCTTTATAATCATATATACCTTTATCAATCATGTCTTGTCTTATAGCGGATAAATCAGAATGTATTTCAGCGGTATCAGAATGATGATCGCTTACATTATCATAGTTCTCCCCAAGATTATCATAAGATCTATTTAAGTTCTTTAATATTGCTTCATCTCTTTCTGACAAATAACGGCCATAACCGCCATGAGCTATTTCATGTGCATAAGTAGTATTATATTCATCTATATACTTGCTATTATTGTTTTTGGTGAAGTTTTCCATCTGTCCAGGATTCATAACTATATAATTCCAAAGCTCGTTATATTTAGGATCATCAGGATCTTCTCCTCGAGACTGCAGCAGTTCCCTATAATTATTCACATTCATAAAAGGTAATCCTCTTTTGCTTTCCTCAGGAGTATCAGAACTAAAAGTGTTACGTACCGGTTGAAACTGCGATCCATCAAAGTCATTATAAGGCCCAAGAGATTTAAGAGTTCTCCCTTGTTTAGAATTTTCTAACCAATCCATAATATCTTTATACTTCTCTCCAGTATTTGGATTTATCGCCTCGTCCCAATTTTCTTTGTTTCCCGATAGTTGATTGATTATATCATACTTCTTTCTTTCATTATATGTAGTATCAAAAACAGTTCTATTACTAAGGTTATTAAGCATTCTTCCTCTATCGTCTGAACTCATTCCTCCTTCACGTTCTAATAGGTGTAAATTACTTTCATTAATAATATCTGGATCATTAATAAATTCACCGCTAAGTCTTCTATTAAACATACTATTAGGATCGTTCACCCCTGATCCATCATTAGTATAATAGTCTAGCATATCTTTTCCATAATTTCTTGGAACTATATTCTCGGGATTTTGATCTGGATTATCTCTCATAAAATCAGATTCTATAGGATCTCCATAAA
>TARA_R110000744_G_scaffold1697_8_pt1 | contig 13032 bp, 8 predicted proteins | sample TARA_R110000744 | Tara Oceans TARA_R110000744 (sample SAMEA4398083) | marine metagenome | biome: Polar Biome; feature: [DCM] deep chlorophyll maximum layer (ENVO:01000326); material: water (ENVO:00002006), including particulate matter (ENVO:01000060) such as... | depth 36 m | reverse complement strand
GAACAATAAACCTCGTCTCTTGTACTATTTAAGGCGAAGAGGTTACAGAGGTTACTCTATGAACCGACCAGATAAAGTTTGGAACAAACTATCGGTGACAGAGAAAGAAATAGGCGGTATACCAAATACGTCTGAAGATATAAAGCAAGCTCATGCGGCTGCGATAGAGATGTATATAAACGATCACGTTGGACATATAAGTGAGGGTAATTACGGTAACATATGTTTTAACGATACTCTTAACGATTGGAGTAGATTTGATATAAACAAAAGAACAAAGCATGATGCGTCTATAAGTTCTGGTCTAGCTGTTATGGCTTGCAATAGAAACTTGTATACGCCCAACCAAGACATTAAAAGACAACCTAGTAACTTCGGTTTTACTAAATACGATAACAAAGGTTTCAATTCAAGAATAATTAAACAATAAATATGGCTAAATCAGGTGTACATAGTGGGTTTCCTAGTCAGGTAGTTAGTGACGTTGAGAAGACGAGCTATGACTATGGATTAAAAGTAGGGAAAGCTATAGAGAACGAGTGGTTTGGTAACACTAGTTTTCAAGATAAAAGATTTACTAACAGTAGAGACACATTTCATAAGTTAAGGTTATACGCTAGAGGAGAGCAGAGTATACAGAAATACAAAGATGAGTTATCCACTAATGGTGATTTGTCATATCTTAATTTAGATTGGAAACCAGTACCTATTATACCTAAGTTTGTTGATATTGTTGTAAACGGTATGGCTGACAGGTTATATGATATAAAAGCTTACTCTAGAGATCCTTATGGGGTTCAGAAAAGAACAAACTATATGGAGGAGCTGTTAGCTGATATGAAGCTTAGTGCTTTAAACTCACAGGCAGAGGAAATGTTTGGTATGACAATGTTACACAATGATCCAGCGCAGATACCTGGTAGCGAAGAGGAACTAGAACTTCACATGCAGCTAACATACAAACAGAACGTTGAGATAGCTGAAGAAGAAGCTATAAACACTTTGATGGATGGTAGTAAGTATGATTTAATAAGAAAAAGAACACTACAAGATCTAGTTGTTTTAGGCATTGGAGCTAACAAAACAGTGTTTAACACATCTGAAGGCGCTAAGGTTGAGTATGTTGATCCAGCTAATTTGGTGTACTCTAGAACAGATTCACCTTATTTTGAAGATATATACTATATAGGGGAGGTTAAAAAAATACCTATCAACGAGGTTGTTAAAGAGTTTCCATTCCTAACAAACGAAGACCTAGAAGAAATAGTTGCTAAAAGAGATGTTAGAAATGCTTATGGTACTAACACTACAGCTAGATCATCAGATAATGATGAGAATTGCGTTGAGATATTATATTTCAACTACAAGACATACATGAATGAGGTTTATAAGGTAAAGCAAATGCCTAGCGGAGGAGAAAGACCTATAAAGAAAGATGATAAATTTAATCCACCTAAAGATAAAGAGGGTGATTACACTAAGATAAGTAGAGCTATAGAGGTTTTATACGAAGGAGCAATGGTGTTGGGTTCTGATAGTCTACTTAAGTGGGAGCAAGCTAAAAATATGCTTAGGCCTAAAAGTGATTTTACTAAAGTAAAAATGAACTATAGTGTTGTTGCTCCTAGAATGTATGAGAACAGAATAGAATCATTAGTCGGTAGAATCACTGGTTTTGCGGACATGATACAACTAACACACTTAAAACTACAACAAGTTTTAGCAAAAGTAGTTCCAGATGGTGTTTATTTAGATGCGGATGGTTTAGCTGAGATTGATTTAGGTAACGGAACAAACTACAATCCACAAGAAGCTCTTAACATGTTTTTCCAAACTGGATCTATTATAGGTAGAAGTTTCACTTCTGAAGGTGGTATGAACCCAGCTAAGATGCCTATACAAGAGATATCAACAGGATCTGGAGGTGGTAAAATGCAAAGTTTAATACAGACGTATAATTATTATCTACAGATGATAAGAGATGTAACTGGTTTAAACGAGTCAAGAGATGGATCTACGCCTGATGCCAAGGCTTTAGTTGGCGTACAAAAACTAGCAGCAGCAAATTCAAACACAGCAACAAGACACATATTGCAGGCTAATTTGTTTTTAACCTCAGAAATAGCAGATGCACTATCATTAAGAATATCTGATATTATAGAATACTCTCCAACGAGAGATGCTTTTATACAGCAAATCGGTGCTCACAATGTTGGTGTGTTACACGAACTTAGCAACTTGCATCTTTATGACTTTGGTATATTTATAGATCTACAACCAGATGAAGAGGAAAAACAGTTATTAGAAAATAACATACAACAAGCTATATCCCAACAAAGCATAGAGCTTGATGACGCTATAGATATAAGGGAGATAAAGAATATAAAACTAGCTAATAGAGTTTTAAAGCACAGGCGTCAACAAAAAGAAAAGAAAGAGCAAGAGCAACAACAAGCTCAAATAGAACAACAAGGAGAACAACAGAGAGAGTCTCAAGCTCAAGCGGCTCAGTTAGAAGCTCAGAAGCAACAACAATCACAACAAGCTATATCACAAATGGAGCAAATGAAAGCTCAACTAGCTATGGGTAAGATGATGAAAGAGGCTGAGGTTAAAAAAGCATTAATGGACCATGAGTTTCAAATCAATATGAAATTGAAACAAATGGAGATGCAAATATTAAAAGGTAGGGAAGACGGTAAGGAAGACAGGAAAGACGAAAGAACAAAGATACAAGCAACACAACAAAGTAAAATGATAGATCAAAGAAAAAATGATCTACCACCACAGAAGTTTGAATCAGGAGGAAACGATATACTTAATGGTCAATTTGGCTTAGGAGCGTTTGACCCAAAATAAAATTTAATGCAATACAATTTAAAAGAACCCTTTTTCCACAAGGGTGGGGCTATAAATATGCCCGCTGTAGATACGTGGGAAAACAAATGGTATCTTAAACAGAGGTTTCAAAACGCTGTTGTAGATATAGAAAGATATAACTCAGAACTAGATATGCAAGTATCTAAGTGTAATAAGTTTGAAGTAGATTTTAATGACTACTTAGATAACTTATATGAAAATGAATACTTACCAGATTGTCCACTTAGCGAAACAAATGTTGACCCTAGTATTTTTGATGATTTGATAAATCCAGACGTAGGACCTGGTGAACCAAGAGAGCACTTATTATTTGTTGGAAGAAACACTAAGTCAGGAGCACATTTACATGTAGAAGATGATTTTGTTCTTCATCAGATAGTTGGTACTAAAATAGTTTATTTAATGGATTTTGAGGATTTAACTTTAAATGACGCTTGGGGTGAATATGCTAACTTTAGTAAAGAGAACTTTTTTAGATTACCAAAATCAATCAACAGTAAGATATATAGAGTGGTAATGGAACCAGGCGACATATTATACATACCACCTTGGACTTGGCACGCTACAGAAAACATAGGATACACTGTAGCTGTAACAAAGGTTTATGATAGAGATGATAGCTATTTAAAAATGAAAAGATTTAGAAAGCTAAGGTATAGGCATTGGACTGGTATCATTAAAGATACAATAAGAGAAGTATTCTACAAGAATTAAAACTAACTAATTATTATTATATTATATTATGCAAGAAGAAAACGAAAACGTAATGGAAGAAATTACACAAAATAAACCTGTAGAAGAAGCTACAGAACAAGTGGTTGAAGAAACAAACCAACCTGTTGAAGAAAACAATGCAGAGGTTACTAAGGTTTCCATACCATCATTTGGAGATATTAACCCATCTGTTACTAAAATAGATTTATCAACACCAACAAACCAAGAAGAAAATGAAACTAAAGAAGATAACGCTAACGACGGCGGAGTGGTTGCAAGCGCTGAGAATGCCGACGCCCCACAAAAACAAGAAGAAGTACTGCCGGACGAAGAAACACAAGAAAAAGTTGAAGAGGTAGTTGAGATAGCTGAAGAAGCTATAGCTAAGTCTGAGGAGACTGGAGATCCTTTACCAGAAAACATTCAGAAGCTTGTAGATTTTATGGGTGAGACTGGTGGTAGTGTAGAAGAGTATGTAACTTTAAACAAGGATTATTCTGAAGTAGATGATGCTGTCGTGTTAAGAGAGTATTATAGTGCTACAAAACCGCATTTAACAAGCGAAGAAATAAACTTTTTAATGGAGGATCAATTCTCGTATGATGACGAGTATGCTGAAGAAAGTGAATCAAAAAGAAAAAAGCTAGCCTTAAAAGAGCAAGTTGCTGAGGCTAGAAACCACCTGGACGGGTTAAAGTCCAAATACTATGAGGATATCAAGAGTGGAAGTAAGCTCAGTAAAGAGCAGAAAGAAGCTGTAGATTTTTTCGACAAGTACAAAAACGAGTCAAAATCAGGAAAGGAGATAGCTCAGAGACAACATGAAATATTCCAAAAGAAAACAGATGATGTTTTCAGCCAATCATTCGAAGGTTTCGAATATAACGTTGGTGATAAGGTTTATAGATATAAAGTCAAAGATGCTGGAGGGGTAAAAGAAACGCAAAGTGATATTAGTAATTTTATTGGGAAGTTTCTCGATAAAAACAATAATCTAGAAGATGCGGGAGGATACCACAAAGCTCTTTTCACAGCTATGAACGCAGACTCTATGGCTAAGCATTTTTATAACCAAGGTAAAGCCGATGCTTTGAAAGACAGTATTAAGTCTGGAAAAAACATTGATATGGCACCTAGGCAAACACATCAAGATGCTCAAGACACTGGAGGCTTTAAATTCAAAGCTATGGATATGAATGATGGAAACACGTTTAAAATTAAAAGAAGGAATTAACTAATTAAAAAAATTTAAAAAATGGCAATAAGTTTAACAGGCGTTGGGAATGGTTCATTAATACCAAACCAACAACAAGCAACTTTACAGTCGAATTATATCGACTTTACAGATGCAGCTACAGATCATTGGGCACAACAATACATGCCTGATCTAGTAGCACAAGAAGCAGAAATTTTCGGTAACAGAACAGTTTCTGGATTCTTATCAAAAGTAGGAGCAGAGGAATCAATGAGTGCTGACCAAGTTATTTGGACAGAACAAGGAAGATTACACTTATCTTACAAGGGGTACTTATCAACAGCAGGTTCTGTTTCTGGTACAACTTCAACACACTCTGTGTTTACTTTAGAGAAAACTATCGATGGGAAAACCGTTACTGGTGCTGCTCATGGTGTAAGGGTAGGTGATACGGTAATTATAGCTAATGCTGCTTCGGTAACTAAAGCTTATGTATCAGCTGTAGATTCTGCTGCTATTACAGTGGCTTCATACTCTCATACTCACGTAGGTGCTGCAATGACTGGTGCTGTTACCACATTAACATGTACTCTTATGGTTTATGGTTCTGAATATGAAAAAGGAACTGATAAAAGAGGGGCTGCAGTTGAGCCAACTATGCAAAGTTATGACAATAAACCTATCATTTTGAAAGACCAGTACCACGTTAATGGTTCTGACGCTTCTCAAATTGGGTGGATTGAAGTAGCTGGTGAAGGTGGACAATCAGGTTACTTATGGTACTTGAAAGCTGAAGGTGATACAAGAACTCGTTTTACTGATTACGTTGAAATGTCAATGTTAGAAGCTGAGAAAACTGTAGCTACATCAGGTGTTAACGACGTATTTGGAGCGACAGATGCTGCTGCGGGTAATCACGGTACTGAAGGAATGTTTAAAGCTATTGCAACTAGAGGTAATGTAGGTTCTGGACTTACTACAGCTGGCGCTTTTGTTTTACAAGATTTTGATGATATCTTAGCTCGATTTGATGAGCAAGGAGCAATTGAAGAGTACATGATGTATTTAGATAGAAACTTATCTTTAGCAATGGATGATATGTTAGCTACTATTAACTCTGGTTACTCAGGTGGTACTTCTTACGGTGTCTTTGACAATGATAAGGATATGGCTTTGAACTTAGGTTTCTCTGGTTTCAGACGTGGATCTTACGATTTCTACAAAACTGACTGGAAATACTTAAACGACAAAGGAGCAAGAGGTGGTATGATATATAACGACATCAAAGGAGCAATGATTCCTGCTGGTGTATCGTCTGTATATGACCAAAACTTAGGTAGAAACCTTAAGCGTCCTTTCTTACATGTACGTTACAGAGCTTCTAAAATGGAAAATAGAAAACTTAAAACTTGGACTACTGGTTCAGTTGGAGGGAATATTACTTCTGCTTTAGATGCAATGGAAATGCATTACTTATCTGAGAGATGTTTAGTTACTCAGGGTGCAAACAACTTTATGCTTTTAAAAGCGTAATTTTACTTTGAAAGAACCGGGGCTTCGGCCTCGGTCCTTTTATTTTTATTAATTATTATTATATTATATTATGGCAACAACACAAGAGACTGGAAGTATCAAATTTTCTGATACACCAGTAAAAACAAAGTTACAGCAAGAAGCTGTACCAACAAAATCAATAACTTCCAACAAGTGGGAGATAAAAGATAGAATTTATTACTTAAAAGGAGACGACTCACCTATATCTTATACTATTCAATCAAAAAACATTATGTGGTTTGATAAGGATAAAGGATATGAAAGAGAAATATCTAACACTATAAATCAGCAAACTCCATTTGTAGATGAATTCAGGGGTAATGCTAGATTAGAGCATATTTCTTTTGTTGACGGTATGTTATTTGTACCTAAAGAAAAAACAGTTCTACAAAAAATAATGTCTCTTTATCACCCTAAGAAAGAAAACTTGTACTATGAGTTTAAGCCGGAATTAGAAGCTGAGGATGATTTAGAAAATTTAGAGTTTGAAATCGACGCAATGAACATGGCTAGAGAGATGGATGTAGATCAAGCAGAAGCTGTTATGCGTGTAGAGATTGGCTCTGAAGTAAACAACATGAGCTCTAAGGAGCTAAGAAGAGATCTATTGGTATTTGCAAGAAACAATCCAGATTCATTTGTAGCACTCGCAGAAGATGAAAATGTACACTTAAGAAACATGGGAATCAAAGCTGTCGAGGCTAATATAGTTAAGCTGTCAGAAGATCAAAGAACATTTAAGTGGGCTGCCAACGGTAGAACATTAATGACTATTCCTTTTGACGAGCACCCTTACTCAGCTTTAGCTGCTTGGTTTAAAACTGATGAAGGTATGGAGGTATTTGCGACTATCGAGAAAAGATTATCTTAAATTAACCTATTAAAGTAGCCACTCTATTTAGGGGTGGCTATTTTTTTTACAAAAAACTAATAGTAATATAACGCTATATCAAGTGATTATATTATACAACACACATTAAATTATGCCGGTAAACGTAGACACAGTATATCAAAGAGTTTTAGCAATTGCTAACAAAGAGCAAAGGGGTTATATCACTCCATTGGAATTCAACTTGTTTGCCAACCAGGCACAGATGGAGATATTTGAGCAATACTTTTATGATTTAAACCAATCAGAAAGAAGTCCTAGTAATTTTAGTCAATATAACGATCCAGTTAAAATACTTTTAGAAAAAATACAACCGTTTGAAAGAAGACATCAACCGGTGAAGGTTACGAGTCGACATAACTCATATTTACCCACTGATGTGTATAGGCTTGGAGAAGTCTTGTGGTTTGGTAGTAGTTATTTTCCAGGAACGAATATAATAGAGGAGAATACAGAAAAAGAGCTTGCAGAATACGGAAAGGTTCTACTTGCAAAGCCAAGTCAAGAGAGACCAGTATTTGTTAGAAGAGGAGCGGATGCAGACGGTATTTCAACACTAATAACTATATACCCACACAGCGATTACCCATCAAAACAAGTGGCTCTTTTCTTCACGCAAAATGGAGATACTGATAGTGATACTACGGCAGCGGTAGATACCGGTGGAAACTTTAGCTGGATAGAAGCTGGGCAAACAGTTACTGGTTCGGGTATACCAGACAATACTACTGTGGTTAGTATAACTGCTGGAGCAGGTGGTTTGGTACTTTCAAACGCGGCAACAACAACTGTTAGTAATGTTACCCTAACATTTGCTTCAGACGATATTGTTTGTAATTACATAAGAAGACCACGTGATGTTGAGTGGGCTTATGAAGAAGTTTTATCTAATGATAGCCAAGGTGGATCAACAGCTTTATACAACAGTTCTAACTCTACAAACTTTGAACTACACGCTTCTGAGGAAACTGAATTAGTGTTGCAAATTCTTAAAACAGCGGGTATACAAGTTCAAGATCAAGGGCTATACCAATATAGTGCTTCAGAACAACAACAAAGAATACAACAAGAAAAATCATAAATAAATGGGATTACTAGACGATAAAACACAACAAAATTATTACACGGGAACTAGTTTTGGTGGATACCAATTTGTTTCTATACAAGATATTATAAATAACTTTAAATTTGCTTATGTTGGTGAGGATAATATAATACCAAGTATTAATAGTTCAGCCATACAGTTTCACGCTATGAGAGCCATGCAAGAGTTAAGTTATGATACTTTTAAGTCTATAAAGTCTATGGAGATATCTTTACCACCATCACTTCAAATGTTGTTACCACAGGATTTTGTTAACTACACTTCTTTAACATTTTTAAGTACAGATGGATTAGAGAGAACTATATTTCCAACAAGAAAAACATCTAACCCAACCAACCCAAATCAAAATACTGACGGAACATTTGACTTTGACCACGATAACGATGGCAATACGACTGACGCTGGTGAAACAGAGTTAAATTATACTGACTCTGCGACTTGGGACGCTCACAAAGCGGCGTCTGCATCAAACCCCGATGTAACTAATTATGTAGATGGAACTGCTGTTTACCCTACATACTACATAGACAACAACGCTGGCAAAATACATTTCAGTTCAAATATGGCTGGAAAAACAATAACATTAAAATACATATCTGATGGCTTAGGTACTGACGCTGAGATGATTGTTCACAAGTTCGCAGAAGAAGCTATGTACAAATCAATAGCCGCTGGTATTTTATCAACAAGAGCTAATATACCGGAGTATGTTATAGCAAGATTTAAAAGAGATAGATTTAGCGCTGTTAGAACCGCTAAAATTAGATTGTCAAACCTTAAGGTCAATGAAATCATTGACTCAATGAGAGGCAAAGGAAAACACTTAAAAGGCTAATATATGCAAAAACTTCAAAGAAATTTCGTTGAGTCCAAAATGAACAAAGATTTGGACGATAGGTTTGTACCGGCGGGTGAATATAGAGATGCTTTAAACATAAGTATTATATCCAATGCTGATTCTAGTAGTGGAGCTGTGCAAAACACAAAAGGAAACGGTATTGTATCTGAGCTATCTAAAAATATAGAAACAAAAAGTATTGTTGATACCGCGGTTTCTAATTCAAGGTCTATAACTTTTACCGAGGCTAATGATCAGTTACAAGCTGGCATGTTTTTATACTCTGCGGGTATATTTCCAGAGCTACTAACAAATGGCACGTTCAACACTGATATTAGTGGTTGGACTACCCAAGCGGATAGTGGGTCTCATGGTTTTTCTTGGAACTCAAATGGCTACATAGAAAGAACAACCGGAACAGACAACTCTTCTATAAGGCAAACTATAGCTGTTGTAAGTGGTAGTAAATATGTGGCTACATTTAGGAAGAAGTACCTAGGTGGTGTTGATGCTAGTGCGGGGAGAGTTCGTTTTTTATTAGACTTAGATGATAGTGGTAATAATTATGATGTGGTTGGTGAGCTACTCGAAGAGAGTGGTGATTGGGTTACCTCTACAGTTGAGTTTATGCCTACTTTTACAGGTAACCTTCTTATAATGGTTTACATGCATAAAGATGGGTTAGGTTATATAGATGATATAAGTGTAAAGTTAAAAGATACACAGCCTATAATATTATCTGTTAGTGATGATAAGAAAACAATTCATATAAACACTCCTGTGTCTATGCCTTCTGGTGAGGAGGTTTACGTTCAATACTCTAGCGTAGCACCAAATGAATGTGTTGGTGTTATTGAAGACGAAGGCGAGGGCTCTATATACTGGATGACAAGCTCTAGAGATAGTGATGATAATAGACAGTTTAATTTTAGGAATGCAGATCAAAGATCTAATATCAACTTAGTTGCTAATGGAAGTTTTAAAGAAACCTCGTCTCTCCATCCAGGGTGGAACACAACACATACAACTGTAACCAACGCTAGTGATAGTGATGATTTTATAACGATAGGCCATAAAGTTGGTAGTACATCATGGTACCCTACTTTTTATCAAACCCCAGAGAATTACATAAAACTAACTGACGGTAAGAGGTATAAATTTTCTTACTCGTCAATAACTAGAACTGGTAAGTGCAAGATTTACGTTACAGGTAGTACCGATCAAGAAACTGGAGTAGTAGGAGTGGGTCTTTACCGACCTGCTTATGATTCTGATAAACTTGAAGGTGTTGGTGATAGAGAGTTTTATTTTATATTTGATAAAGCTAGAAACAATGGCTCTAACTACGTTAGAATACAAGTAGAGCTAACACAGGGAAGTGGTGGTTACGCGACCCAAGCAATTACTAGTGTTTTTAAAATAGGTAAAATTTCACTAACAGAGTACAACGCTGATGTTGTAGCTTATCAAGACGCTATATTTGAGTATAAAGAAAATGATACAAAAGTTGTGGCAAATGATATATACATGTTAGAAATGGCTAGTACGGCACCACAACTAACTTTAGGGGCTACACCAACAGTGCGACATGATGCTGTTACGAAAGACATGGTTTGGGAAATAGTAAACGTAAACGACGTTGGAGGAATACCTCACCAGCCTTTTAACTCGCTAACGCACTCTGGTATAGTTAGTGGTGTAACGTCAGGTCAAATTATTAATGACGCTGGATTCACTAATAACGGTTGGTCAAACGGACATAACACGAGTACTTATTGGGCTCATAACACCGGTGCTTCTGGTAGCGGTACTGGATCTATATCACACTTAAATAACCAGATGGTTTGGAACGCGGTTCCAAGTGGTAAGGTTTTAACACAACATGATGGAACGCCTGGTGACGCTGATGTTAGAATAAATTTAAGGAGAAAAAGAACTTACACAGTTAGCTTCAGCATAACCGCTCGTACAGCAGGTAAAGTTAGATTAAATCTTTATGATGGGTACGGTGGTTATATCACGACGCCATATGTGTCAACCGTGGGTTTCCATACCTTTGATTTGGTAGCTGGTTCTGGTGGTAGTAACGGTACGTGGTTTAATCAAGCGTTAATTGTTAATTATGGAACCACTTCATTGACTATTGATTACGTTTCTATTAGAGACAAGCATGAGTTGAACATAGCTAGTTTAAAACCATATTCCGGTAGTTCTTTAGCTTGGCCGTCAGACGCTAGTGCTTACAAACTAGTTATGGCTAAGCCAAAGGTTCTAGACTTTAACTATCAATCTAAGATAACAGGTATAAATATAGTGGAGAAGATGTTGTTTTGGACAGATGGTTATTCTGAGCCTAAAAAAATTAACATAGACAACTCCATATTAGGCACTAGCAATCTACACATGCAGAGTAGGGTTCACGTGCCTGAGAACAATGAAACTATTCCGAATACTGGTATGTCGTATTCATACAGAGGAGCTTATGCATACAACCCTGAAACTCGTTTTAGTAGTTTCTGGCACCCAGTGCTTGGTCACACTGATTCAACTGTTAAAATATCTAGAGAACACGTTACTGTTATTAAAAAATCACCACACCAGCCACCGTTAATAGTGATAAACGGTAATAGTGACAATGAAATAGGTGAACTTACATCTATCTCTGACCTTAACAAACAAGGAACCGGCGGGGGCGCGAGTACAAACTCCAAGAGAATGATTTTGGGAAACAACATATACTTTTACTCAACTATACCGAGTGAGACTGGTAGTAGTATTAAAGCTGGCGATACGGTTTACGTTACTCAAGGTAGTAGTGGTAGTGGTGGTGGTTATGACATTAAAGGTACGGTTCAAAAGTGGTCATCTACCGGCCTTAGCTTAAAGGTTACTATTAATTATATAAATCCTGACAAAGAATATTCTGACAACAGTCCATACACCATAATATCAGGTGCAAAAGATGGGTTGTATGCTGACAAGTTTGTTAGGTTTGGGTATAGATATCGATACACTGATGGTGAATACTCTACTTTTTCCCCGTTTTCAAGGCCAGCATTCTTGCCAAACGCTTATGTATACAACAGCTTGCAAGGCGTAAACAAAGGTATGATCAATAGAGCCCAAGAGATACAAATAAAAGGCTTCGTACCACAAGATATCCCAGCTGATGTTGTTGGCGTAGAGTTACTGTACAAGAGCTCTAGCCACAGTAACGTTTATAAAATGGCTAGCTTTGACTCAAACTCAACAGAGTGGAATGCCATAGCTTATGGTGGAGCTTCCAATGTAGATGACGGGCACTTACTACACCACGGGGTACACACTTTTAACTCAGAAAACCTACACGGAGCAATTCCATCATCACAGATGCTTAGATCTTGGGATGCGGTGCCTAGAAAAGCTATAGCACAAGAGGTAGTTGGTAATAGATTAGTTTATGGTAATTACTCTCAAGGTTATGATTTAGGTATTAGTGGTGAGTTTAAACTAAACACTGAAATCACAAATATTCCAGGTAGTGAGCCAGGAACACCACAATCAAGTTGTAAATCACTAAGAACATATCAAGTCGGAATAGTTTATGGCGATTATTTTGGTAGAGAAACACCGGTATTGACAACTGCCAACGCAGCTGTTAAATCACTTGTAACGCCAGCTTCAGGTAGATTGCTCTTGCAATCACAAATATTATCTCAACCACCTTCTTGGGCCGCATACTACAGGCACTATGTAAAAGAATCATCAAGTGATTATAGTAATTTAGTTTTAGATAGATGGTGGGCTGCGGAGGATGATACTGTTTGGTTGTCATTTTTCTCGCACGACAGAAACAAGTTAGAAGAAGGTGATGAAAT
>TARA_R110000744_G_scaffold113120_2_pt1 | contig 13033 bp, 10 predicted proteins | sample TARA_R110000744 | Tara Oceans TARA_R110000744 (sample SAMEA4398083) | marine metagenome | biome: Polar Biome; feature: [DCM] deep chlorophyll maximum layer (ENVO:01000326); material: water (ENVO:00002006), including particulate matter (ENVO:01000060) such as... | depth 36 m | reverse complement strand
TGTTCCGTTAGCTTGAGCAACTTCTTCAATATGACCATAAAGTGGAATGGTTTGGCTTGATTCAGGGCGACATATTTCCCATGGACTACCAAACTCACGCCACATATCTGGAGTTTCTATCTGTTGGCCATCAGCAAAGCTTTGTTTAAATAAACCATGTTGATAATGCACGCCGTAGCCCATTGCGCTGTAATCTAACGTTGCAAGTGAGTCTAAAAAACATGCTGCTAAACGGCCTAAACCACCGTTACCTAATGCTAAGTCAGCGCCTTGTTCACATAAATCGGCCAATTCAAAGCCCATTGTTTTTAAGGCTTTTTCAGTGTTTTTATATAGGCCTAAGTTATGTAAATTGTTCGAAAGTAAACGGCCCATTAAATATTCAAGTGACAAATAATTAACTGACTTTACTTCACTTTGTTGTTGGCGAGCTTTAGTGTTTTGTAGTTTTTCAACGATTATATCGTTAAGCGCAAGGGAGGTAGCGCGCCAGTACGCTGGTTTTTGATCTACGTTGATTTGTTCATCCAAAGTAAATTTTAAATGGTGTTCGATACGTTGGCTAATCTCAGCCACAGTAATTGATTGTGTTTTATTTTTAGTTGAAGACTGTGTGTTAGTCGACGTTTTTGTTTTAGTAACCATATAACTACAAACTCTTTTATCGGACATTGTATTGTCGGTAAATGTTAACTACTTCGGACTTAATGAAAAAGTGAAGTACGGTCTCGTTATTATTAATTCGCGAACGAGACAACACGCAATAAACTTCATCGTGTAAATGCAATTGTGAAAGCTCACTTTAATTTAGTGCTTTAATTTAGCGCTTGAATTAATTATGCCGATGTAAGTAATTAGAGCAATGAGCTACATACGTATGCAATGCAAAAATCGGATTTATAATGCATGCATACGTATGTATTTGAGCGTTTTATCAACATTAATTTTAAGTGAGTAAATGTATTGTTTAAAAAGCAGTGATGACGATTATAAACGCCTGCCTTTGGCTTAGCAGGTTGTCGGAAAAGTTTAGTGATTGTATAGGGAGGACCTATGTTCTCTAGATGTGGTGATTCATCATCAATTAAATTATGTACTTAGCTTAAACCCTCGGTTAATATGAATTAGATATTTTCATTTATAGGTTTGCTGTGAGATCAAAACAAACATCATTTGATATTGCTTATCGTGCTGGCGTTTCACAATCGACAGTGTCACGAGCGCTGCGTAATAGCCCATTAGTTAATGAGGAAACGCGTCTTCGTGTGCAAGCAATTGCTAAAGAGTTAAACTATAAAGTAGATAAAAATGCCAGTAGTTTACGCACACAACTTAGCGGCACTATTGCATTATTACTTTTTGAAGATCCGACCAATGACGATTCTTTGATCAACCCATTCTTCTTATCTATGTTAGGTAGCATTACTCGTGCGAGTGCGAAAAAGGGCTATGACTTATTAGTTTCTTTCCAACAAATGAGTAATGACTGGCATGCTGATTTCGAAGATACCCGTAAAGCCGACGGTATTATTTTGCTGGGTTATGGTGATTATACGGATTATGAAGAAAAGCTTATTCAACTGATAAAACAAGAAACACATTTTGTGCGTTGGGGAGCCGACGTTAAAGGGCTATCTGTAGTGTCTGTGGGTTGTGACAATTTTCAAGGTGGCTATCAAATAACAGAGCATGTTATTAAGAGAAATCGTCAACACTTTGCATTTTTGGGCGGGATTAGTATAGGTTCTCCTGAATTTCTAGATCGTTACACAGGTCATTGCCAAGCATTAAAAGATAATAATCTTAAGGTAGATAGCAACCTACAAATTGATGCTATATCTACTGATGAATCTGGCTATCAAGCTGCTAAACAGCTTATTGCTAAAGGTATAAAGTTTGATGCTATTTGTACAGCAAGCGACTTAATTGCTATCGGCGCAATGCGAGCGATACAAGAAGCGGGTTATAACGTCCCAGGTGATGTAGCCATAGTGGGTTTTGATGATATAGCTACGGCTTGTTCTACTTCACCGGCATTAACCACCGCTAAACAAGACACGGTTTTAGCCGGTGAGCTTTTAGTTGATAAGTTATTACAATTAGTTAGCGGCGAAGTAACGCAAACTCAATTAATGCCTGCGACATTAGTGGTGCGTAAATCTTGTGGTAGTTAGGTAGTTGGGTGGATTTTTAGCTTTTATTTAATGGCTTAATGTCTATAGATTTACTAGTGAGCTATGTACCCGAAATCAATGTACCTGAAATCAATGTTCCCTAAAATTTAACACCTGCAAACTTAGCATCAGTAATCTATGTTAGTTAGAAATCAGCAACTGCGCCTTGATCACACTTAATACAATTAAGTTTTTGACCCAATTTTTCATCCCTCGTTGACTGTTTTAATACCCATGAACGATTAATAAAAGGAGGTTGGTGTCGAACATGTTGAAAATGTCCGCAAGCTAAGCGAGCAACCCAATGATTTTCATCATCGAGGTGATAACCGATAATTGGCGTTAACATTTTAAACTTTCGAGCACTATAGTCAGCCTAATTCATCTTTAATTGCGTATTGTACCTACTATTACACGATAAAAAATAAAACGTAATATAATTACTGCACTTTATTGGCTAAAGCCTGATATCGATATTTTTCGTTATCAGGCTTTATTATTTTAACAAGGAGCGAATTAACTAATACTCAGGCTCTTTTACTCGTAAGGTTAATATACCCGCAAGCACCATACTTGCGCCACCAACGGCAAGCGCATATACCGGTTGATTGTCGAAAACCTTAGTAATTAAAAAGCCTAAAATACTGGCGGCTAATATTTGCGGTAATACGATGAAGAAGTTAAATATTCCCATATATAAACCCATTTTTTTAGCCGGTAATGCATTAGCTAAAATAGCGTAAGGCACTGATAAAATTGACGCCCAAGCAAAGCCGATACCGATCATAGAAACAATAAGTAAGGTTGGATCTTTAATAAAGAGGAACGAAATAAAACCAGCACCCCCGAGGAATAAGTTGATCATATGTGCAATACGCAAATTAAAGTATTTAACGACTATTGGAATGCATATCGCAGCAAAAACCGAGGTTAAGTTATAAGCTGAAAACAACACACCCACCCAGTCTGCGCCTTCATTAAACGCCGCCGATGTAACATCAGAACTGCCGAAGTGGAATTCAGTAACGGCTGCTGTGGTATACGTCCACATGGCAAAAAATGGAAACCAAGAAAAAAACTGTACAAAAGCGAGTTGCTTCATAGTTTGCGGCATGGAAAATAAATCAGACATGACTTGTGCAAAGCCATTATGACTATTATTTTTTGCCATCAAGCCTGCCACTAACTGACAAATAGCAAAGAAACAAAACCCACCAGCAAGAATGAATAAACTTTTATCGAGTTGCTCAACATTAAGCGCGACTATCGCAAAGCTTACTAAGCCGAGTAGTAACCATGTGGTCCCACCGGTAAAGTATTTTTTTGCCGTGCGAGGGACAAAGGACTCTTCGCTTTGCGTTTGCGCTTCGGCGTCTTGAAAGGCTTGTAGCTGTTCAGGAGAATATTCTTTCGTTGAATAAATAGTCCACAACACGGCGAGGAAAAAAATAACACCACCAGCATAAAATGAAAATTTAACCGTATCCGGTAGTATGCCTGGCTCTGCGATATTGCTGATATCGAACCAATTTGCCATCATCCAAGGTAATGAGGAAGCAACCACTGAGGCAACAGCAATAAAAAAGCTTTGCATCGCATAGCCCATTGCGCGCTGTTTTCGCGGTAGCATATCGCCAACAAAAGCGCGAAAGGGTTCCATTGAAACATTGATTGACGCGTCCATTATCCACAACATACCGGCTGCTACCCATAACGTGGGCGAGTTCGGCATAATAAACAATGATAAACTGGCGGCAATTGCGCCAAAGAGAAAGTAAGGTTTACGTCGGCCTAGTCTATTCCAAGTGTTGTCACTGAAATAACCAATAATTGGCTGAACGATAAGTCCTGTTATAGGGGCCGCAATCCATAAGATTGCCATATTAGAATAATCTGCACCTAAGGTTTGAAATATGCGGCTGACATTAGAGTTTTGCAAGGCAAAGCCAAACTGTATCCCCATAAAGCCGAAACACATATTCCAAATTTGCCAAAAATTAAGTTGTGGTTTGGTGGTCATATACGAACTCTTATTGTTATATATCGGAGTTAACGCTTATCATTTTTAGGCTTAAAATCTTGCTCAGCCAAAATATAGGTTAACGGTATCGATTTCCATCTTAGCAATAGTCTTTAAGATACAACATTAGTTGCATACGTATTCACCACTTATCTATGTTTAAGCTTAATATTAAGCAGGGTACTAATCGATTGTGTTATTCAGTATTTGTTGTTGCCATTGAACTTCGTCAATCGCATCGTTTTCGTTGTCGAGGCGCTCAATAAAGGTGATACCGTCAAGATGATCTAATTCGTGTTGGAATATCCTAGCAAGAAAACCCGTGAGAGTTTGATTATGCATGATGCCAGTTTCGTCTAAATAGCTAACATCAATGCTGCTATGCCTAGGCACAAGTGCTCGTTTGCCTTTTACACTTAAACAACCTTCCCAGCCTAATTCTTGTTGATTACTGGTGTTAAGTATTTCTGGATTGATAATCACAGAAGGTGCTAATAACGGCGCCTCAGGGTAGCGCTGGCTTGGGGCAGAGCACATAATGAATAGACGTAAACTTTTACCTACTTGAGGCGCAGCGATACCGACACCCTTTGCGAGCGCTACTGTGTTTTTAAGATCAACAATAAGCTGTTTTATTTCAGCCGTAGCAACATTGGGTATCGGTTTTGCGATAGCAGATAACACTGGCTCGCCACGTTGTAAAATAGTTAAAGTGCTCAAGATTAAACTTCGCTCTGTTGAGTGATTTTTTGCTGGATATTAACAACCGCATTAGCGGATGCTTGATTGATTTTCTCACGCTCTTTTTTATAATAAAACCAGCTAACAGCGAACAAGATAATAATAAAAGGTAAACTGGTGAGCACTACAACATGCCAACCGGCTTTAAATAATATCCAACCTGCCAGTAATGACGCCGTTGCTTGAAAGCCAAAAATAATAAAGTCATTAATCGCCTGAACCTTATGGCGTTCGCTGGCGTGATAGCTTTGGGGTAATAATGAAGTACCGGTGAGAAAAAGGAAATTCCAACCAATGCCTAATAAAACTAACGCCCACCAATAATGCATGACTTGTTCACCTGACAAGGCAATAACCGTAACAATCGCATAAATGAATGTACCGGCTAACATTAAGTTCTTCAAGCCAATACGTTTAACCAATAAAGCGGTAAATAATGACGGGATAAACATGGCAGCAATGTGGCTTTGTATCACCCATTTTGTATCGTTTAAACTATGACCATGCAGTTGATGCATACTCAAGGGGGTGGCGGTCATTAGGTAACTCATGAGTGCAAAGCCAATAGCGGCGGATAATATTGCGATAATAAAAATGGGTTGCTTAATGATGACACTTAAAGGGCGAATGTCTCCTTGGTTATTGCTATGTTTTATTTCTGGATCTTTGAAGTTCAGCATCAGTAGCATGGCAACAATAAAGAGCCCTGATAGGAATAAAAAAGAACCTGCATAACCATAAGGTGAGCTTAACCAGTCTTTAGCGGTTACGGCGATTTCTGGCCCCAAAAATGCAGAAAAAATACCACTGAGCATTAGAATAGAAAGCACCGTTGGTACTTCATTACTGTCAGTTACGCTTTCAATAGCAGCAAAACGCAACTGTTGAATAAAGGCCGTGCTGATGCCAAAGAGCAAACTGGCCAATACCAGTAATTCGAAGCTCCCATTTAACGCGGCAAACGTTGCCATCATGGTACCTGAAAAGCCTAAACTAAAACCGGTGAATGAGGCAAAGCGTCGGCCTTTATTTTTAGCCAATAAAGCAGCGGGAATAGCGCCACTGGCGACGCCGAGTATCATCACAGTTACGGGCAAGGTAACTAGTGCAGGATCAGCGCCCATACTTGTAGCAAGTATACCGCCAATAAAAACAATCACCGGCGATGCAGCCATTACTAACGGTTGTACTAAAAATAGTAACCAGACATTTTTCGGTAGGGTAAAAAGCCGTTGCAAGCCAATAAAGCTAACTATCAATAACGTGAGGGTAATGAAAATATTGGTTAGCATGATAGGCCTTATTGATGCTGTCGCTAAAGATTCAATGATGAAGGTTTTTTATTAGCACCATCATACTGAAGTTTTAAAGTTTTGGGTGAAATTACTCTGCTAGAAACGAAAAAATTCTTTTTAATAAGTTATTATCAATTTTTAAACTCAATGATAAACTCCGTTGTAAATATTATTCATTTGCTTAACATTAGGTGAATGAAAGTCAATTAAGCCAAGAAAGAGTCGTAATGAAATTTAGCCCGTTAGTTCAAGAACTTATTGATTCATTAAAATGTTTACCCGGTGTAGGTGCAAAATCAGCGCAACGTATGGCATTCCATTTACTTGAGCGAAATCGACGCGGGGGCAGTAAACTTTCACAAACCTTAGCGCTAGCGATGGAGAATATAGGTCATTGCGAACAATGCCGTAATTTTACCGAAGAAGCCTTGTGCGAAATTTGTCAGAGTCCAAAACGAAAAATAGCGACACAATTGTGCATTGTTGAAACACCCGCTGATGTTATTGCAATTGAACAAACCGGTGAATTTCAAGGACGTTATTTTGTACTCATGGGGCATTTGTCGCCACTAGATGGTATTGGTCCAGACGATTTAGGTTTAGACGTTTTAGAAAAACAATTGGCGACAGGGCAGTTTACTGAAGTTATATTAGCCACCAACCCCACTGTAGAAGGTGAAGCAACCGCGCACTTTATTGCTGAGCTTACCCAAACCCATGATGTTGAAATATCACGCATTGCTCATGGTGTGCCAGTAGGTGGTGAATTAGAATATGTTGATGGTAATACCCTAGCGCATGCCTTATCGGGGCGTAAAAATTATAGTTTTTAGCCTTTAACTATTTAGCCTTTAACTATTTAGCTTTAAATTCAGAACAGTAAACTTAATAACATGCACAAGTAAGTGCATGTTTCGCTGAGTTAGCATGTTCGAAGGCGTTTATTTTCTGCATACGTGTTTATGGAGGGATAGCGTGATAAATTTGCGCATGACTACTGCTTAACACCCACTATAGATGTTTGAATGGCATTTACTACGAATGGCCAAAAAGAGATGCAAACCATCACAAATATCATTGCCGAAATTAATCTAACATTGATGTTTTTAATTTTTCTTTTCATGCATCACTCTTTATTCAACCTTATAATTTTACGCTTCATTTACTATTGGCGGCTTAGCGATTAAATTAGCCTGTGCGTATTTAAGTAAAAAGATACCGCAACTAACAATAAAAGCGGTTAAATAAAGCGCCGCGTTGTAATTTTTAAATTCTGCTATTAAAGCGACACAATAGAGCGGTGCTACAACTTGTCCAACGCCATATGCCGCGGTGATCAGACCCATAATAAATACTGGGTTTTTACCTGCTAGTTGGCCGCCATAATTCATAAACAATGATACTAGCCCAATAAATGTTGCGCCGAATAATATGCCGCTGACTAAGTTAAGATAGATATTAGCGGAAAATGTCGGTATTAAAATTCCCACGACCTGCAGTGCCATTGCCACGATCATAATATCGATGCTGTTATATTTATGTGCTAAACGCATCCAAATAATACAAGAAGGAATACCCGCTAAGCCAACCGCCAACCACGCATAACCACCGTAACCGTCGAGCCCAGGTAATGAGTTAACAATATCAGGCAAAAATGTAGCTTGCACCACCATGCCAACGCCTTCTGTAAAGTAGGCAAGTGCTAGCACAATAACTAAAGGTGTAAATAGAGACTTATCAAATTTGTGTTTAATGACTTGGTCAGCTGATTGTTTTTCAAAACTTAAAATATAACCGGAATAGCAGGCGAATATTGCGCCTGCAATTGCTAAAGCTAACCAAGCATGTTGCCAGTTCTCACTATAAGTAAATACACCGCGCATGATTAAATCAGACACTAAAATAGAAAAGCCTAAACCACTAAAGTGAATGCCCATTGCTTTGGTTTTATTGGTGTTTTGTAATTTTGACATCACAATAGCAGAGCCTACCACTAAGGCCATGGCGGCACCAAAGCCTGCAAATAAGCGAGACAGTAACCAGATGGTATTGTTTTCAGTAAACGCTAGTAGCAGCGATGTAATAACACACAAAGCTAAACCAATGCGGAAGAACCTAACTTTGGCATGAATATCTTTAATGAATATAGAAAAAATTGACCCCGACAAATAGCCCACATAGTTAATTGATGCGAGTACACCAGCGAAAGCAATACTGAGGTGGTTTTCTAGCATAGAAGGTAATAAAGAGGTAAAAGCAAATCGCGCTACACCCACGCCTACCACTAAAGCTAGAATACCAGCTAATAGAATAGCGGCATTATTATTTCGATCAAAAAACATGTTAATCCCTGTGTAATCGCTGCTTAGGCAAAAGCTTATGTTGCCTGACAAGTGGTAATAAGCGAACGCTTTAATGTATGTATAGAAGTCATTGAAAGCAAATCATTATTTATTATGTAGAGTATGTATAAAAGTATATGAGGACAATGAAATACCACAAAAGCGAATGGAAATAAGGACGATTTCAGTGAAAAAAATTTATTTCTTGCTTGAAAATATTTTCGCCACCCCCACATGTTAACTATCGAGTGAGTATTGAATAATACCAAATCCATTAAGTAAGTCTCTACACTGGAACTTATTGGAATTGGTATAATGTTCGATGGTCACCATAACCAATCGTTTTAATGCTATTTAGAGTAGGAAGTTTTCAAATGTCTGAGACAGGTCAAAAAGAAGTTCATGGTTTTCAAACCGAAGTAAAACAACTATTGCAGTTGATGATCCACTCACTTTACTCAAATAAAGAAATATTCTTACGTGAGTTAGTTTCCAATGCCGCTGATGCTGCTGATAAATTACGTTTTAAAGCATTGTCTAATGCTGACTTATATGAAGGTGATGGTGATTTACGTGTTCGCGTAAGTTGTGATAAAGAAAACAATACCCTAACTATTTCTGACAACGGTATTGGTATGACTCACGACCAAATCGTTGAGCATTTAGGGACTATTGCAAAATCAGGTACGGCTGAGTTTTTCTCGCAACTTTCTGGTGACCAAGCGTCTGATTCACAATTAATTGGTCAATTCGGTGTTGGTTTTTACTCAGCATTTATCGTTGCTGACTCGGTTACTGTGCGTTCACGTGCTGCCGGTGTTGCTGCGTCTGAAGGTGTTGAATGGACAAGTGCTGGTGAAGGTGAATTTACGACGGCTAAAATTGAAAAAACAAACCGTGGTACTGATATTATTCTTCACTTAAAAGCAGAAGAAAGTGAATATGCTGATGACTGGCGTTTAAAGTCTATCGTTACTAAGTACTCTGATCATATTTCTGTGTCTGTTGAAATGCTTACACCAGAAGTACCTGGCGTTGAAGCGATTGAAGAAACTAAAGACGACGAAGGCAATATAACAACGCCTGCTGTTGAAGCGCGTGATGCTGTTCCGGCAATATGGGAGCCAGTGAACAAGGCAACTGCACTTTGGACTCGTGAAAAATCAGACGTTTCTGACGAAGAATACAAAGAATTTTACAAGCACGTTTCACATGACTTTGGTGACCCACTTTTATGGGAACACAATAAAGTAGAAGGTAAAACTGAATATACTTCATTACTTTACATCCCGTCTAAAGCACCATTTGATATGCACAACCGTGAAAAACAGCATGGTTTAAAATTATTTGTTCAACGTGTATTCATCATGGATGATGCTGAGCAATTCATGCCTAGCTACTTACGTTTCGTAAAAGGTTTATTGGACTCTAATGATCTACCTTTGAACGTATCACGTGAAATTTTACAAGATAACAAAATCACTGAAACAATTCGCAAGGGTTGTACTAAACGTGTTTTAAAAATGCTTGAAAAACTAGGCAACAAAGATGCTGAGCAATATCAACTGTTCTGGAATGAATTTGGTCAAGTACTAAAAGAAGGCCCAGCAGAAGATTCAGCTAATAAAGATGCGATTGCAAAACTTATGCGTTTTGCTTCTACTCATCAAGATAACAGCATGCAAAGTGCCTCACTTGCGCAATATATTGAGCGTATGAAAGAAGGCCAAGACAAGATTTATTACGTGGTTGCTGATAGCTTCGAAGCAGCTAAAAATAGCCCGCATTTAGAAGTCTTCCGCAAGAAGGGCATTGAAGTATTATTGATGTCTGACCGCATAGATGAGTGGTTAGTTAGCCACTTAACTGAGTTTGATGGTAAGCAGTTACAGTCAGTAACTCGTGGTGGTTTAGACTTAGGTGATATGGATGATGCAGAAACGAAAGAAGCACAAGAGAAGCTTGCGCAAGAATTCGATTCAGTTGTTACTCGCATTAAAGCCGCACTTGAAGGCAAAGCTAAAGACGTTAAAATTTCACAGCGTTTAACTGACTCACCGGCGTGTATCGTTGCAGACGAGCATGACATGAGTAGCCAAATGATGAAGTTGATGCAATCGGTTGGTCAAGAAGTACCAGACTCATTGCCAATTTTTGAAATTAACGCTGAGCATGACTTAATCAAACACGTTGCCGAAGAGCAAGATGATGCACAGTTCAAACAATGGGCTGAAGTATTATTTGAACAAGCTATGTTAGCAGAACGTGGCAGCTTGAAAGATCCTGCAACTTTTGTTGCTCGCTTGAATAAGCTAATGTTAAGCCTGACTAAATAAACACAACTCAGGTTAAATCGTACTTAAGTCATAATGTCGTTAGACTTTAGTCAAAAAAAGGAGCTTTTTAGCTCCTTTTTTGTTTTTTTAGTCTGCTTGCTACTTGTTTGAAATCCTTTGAATATGTATAGTGTTTGAAATTTCGAAAACCAATTCATTTATTAAATAGGGTTATACTAAATGCGCATTATTTTATTAGGTGCACCTGGTGCCGGTAAGGGTACTCAAGCACAATTCTTAATGGCTAAATTTGGCATTCCACAAATATCTACTGGTGATATGCTACGCGCTGCGATTAAAGCAGGAACTGAACTTGGCAAGAAAGCTAAAGCAGTGATGGACGCAGGGCAACTCGTTTCTGATGAATTAATTATTGGTTTGGTTAAAGAACGTATAGCGCAAGATGACTGTAAAGCAGGATTCTTACTTGACGGTTTCCCACGCACAATCCCACAAGCCGATGCTATGAAAGAAAATGGTGTTGCTGTTGATCACGTAGTTGAATTTGACGTACCAGATGAAGTGATAGTAGAGCGTATGGCCGGACGTCGTGTACATGCAGGCTCAGGTCGTGTTTATCACCTTGTTTACAATCCACCTCAAACGGAAGGTAAAGATGATGAAACGGGTGATGATTTGTCTATTCGCCCAGATGATGAAGAAGCAACAGTACGCAAACGTTTAGGTATTTATCACGAACAAACTAAACCATTAGTTGCTTACTACCAAGCTGAAGCTGCTGCTGATGCCTGTGCTTATTTAACTATTGATGGCACTCAGCCTGTTGAACAAGTTAGCTCATTGTTAGATGAGAAATTATCATAAATTAACCATTGTCGTTAATTTTTGAAATTGAAAGCTCGCGCAAGCGAGCTTTTTTATGCTCAGATGACGGAGAAATTCAAGGTTTCCGGCATATGCCAAGAGCATAGGTTCAGAATCACAGGGATATGTTTAGACAACTCTAAAACGCTGAGTAACTACTCCCGCTATACGCTATTGTATTCTCTTGGTATCAGTATTTACTGTCTCAAAATTAATACGTTGCCATGGGTTTGATAAACTGTATCTAGCGCTTAGAAAGGGCTAATGGCGCTATAGCTTTGCCTCATTGTTTTTTACATATTAAAAACAGCTATTAATTGAACAACTTAATAGGTAATATTTCGCACAATACTACAAACCATACTTCATCAAGCATTAAGGAAAAACAATGGTAACGCTTTCATTAACAGGCTTCTATGCCAGTTTATTAGGACTTTTGTATATAGGATTATCTATAAATATTATTCGTGTACGTTTGAGTGCGCAAATTGGCATTGGTACTAATGGTAATAAAACTTTAGCTAAGCGTGTTCGAATTCATGGTAATTTTTCAGAATATGTTCCGTTGGCATTAATATTACTGGGTTGCTACGAAATTAATGGCGCATCTGCTTTTATGTTACATATGTTAGGTGGAGCATTATTGTTAGCTCGCTTATCGCATGCCATTGGTTTAAGTAAATCTATTGGCACTTCAAAACCGCGTCAAATAGGTGTACTTACCACATTTATTGTATTATTAGTTTTATCGATAGAAAATATTAGATTATTTGTTTTTGCCTAAGTTTCGTATTTTTTGAGCATGTAATAAAAAAGCCAACATGGGGGGCCATGTTGGCTTTTTTGCTCAGTATTAATGTGTTTTTAGCATAGCAATATGAGGAATATCATCTTCTAAATATATTTCACTTACACGTTCAAAACCATGCTGATTATAGTATTTTTCTAAATGTTCTTGAGCTGATATTTTTACCGTGTCATTAGGGAAATACTTTAAGCATTGCGCTAAACCTACACGCATTAGTTCGTGACCAAGTCCGGTGCCACGAGCACATGGGGCAATGACAACACGGCCAATACTAATGTAGTTTAGATAAGTTAATCCTGTAGGTAAAATACGTAAATACGCGGTCATAACATCGTTTTGATAGCAAAATAAATGTTGGGTTTGTGGGTGGCGGTCATGGTCGTCTAAGTCAGGATAAAAACAGGTTTGCTCAACAACAAAAATATCAATGCGTAATTTTAGTAAATCGTAGAGTTCATTAGTCGTTAACTGTGAGAAAGTTTTATTTGTCCA
>TARA_R110000744_G_scaffold114968_3_pt1 | contig 13035 bp, 7 predicted proteins | sample TARA_R110000744 | Tara Oceans TARA_R110000744 (sample SAMEA4398083) | marine metagenome | biome: Polar Biome; feature: [DCM] deep chlorophyll maximum layer (ENVO:01000326); material: water (ENVO:00002006), including particulate matter (ENVO:01000060) such as... | depth 36 m | reverse complement strand
TAGCTCGGCACAGGCTGGCTTGATCACTATTGGCGCGTTAACCAGTAATAATGACGGTAGTACCAGTGTTATTACCGATACCCTTAATAATCTTGAATGGATGCGATGGAATGAATCAGCTAATTTTAATTATGCTGAAGCTTTATTGCAGAACACGTCAGGTTGGACAATAGCTGGTGCAAACCAAGCTAATTTATTTCTCAATGCGTTATATAACGGTATTAGCCATGGTTGTTCTGATAACATCCAAGACTCTTTATTTTGCGCAGATAGCGGTAGCTTCTCAAGTGAAGAATACACTGCGCTGTTAGGCGACTCATCGACACGTGGCACAAGCAGTATTGATGCAGCATGGTTCTATGATGACGAAATAACAGATGGTAAAGCGGGTTTTTTAAACTTAAGCTCTGGAACAAGCAACCAAAAGTATAATACTTATGGCACTATTGCTACAACTGAAGAGCATAGACTGTTGAGTAATGGGACTATTGGTTGGTTAATGTATAGAACAACCACAGTGCCAGAGCCTACCACACTAACTATTTTTGCATTAGGCATTATCGCTTTAGCTTCACGTCGATTTAAGAAGCAAGTGTCACCGCAAGCTTAACAGGCTTTATTGTCTATAGATTTTTATCACAGTTGATTAATTCAACGGTAATAGCTATCGAGCAGTTTTCGTTAAGTTTGATAAAAAATAAAAAAAGGACATCAAAAGATGTCCTTGAAATGAAACAAATTAACTATTTATAAATGTTGTGTCGAATCGGGGAAGATCCAAAAACAAGTTCATCTTAAAGTCATTTTATACTCGTTACAAACGAGATAAATTCAAATGATAGATGAATTATTTTCATCATTAAACAAGCTAAGTATTATAAGTAACCTGAACTCTGGACAAGCTATATAAATTATACAGAGCTCCGGTTAAGTAGTCACATTCATCAACGCTATCTTAACTCTCTCCGCAATAATTTACCGACAGTCGATTTTGGAATTTCATCAATAAATACGACATGTTTTGGTATTTTATAAGCGGTGAGCCCTTGACGACAATAATCAATAATATCCTGCTCAGTGATGTTGTTGTCAGCCTTAACGACAAAAAGTTTAACGGCTTCGCCTGTTCTGTCATCTGGTACGCCTATGCAAGCTGATTCTAATACGGCTGGCATTTTGGCAACTTCAGCTTCAATTTCATTTGGGTAAACATTAAAACCTGAGACATTAATCATGTCTTTTATGCGATCAACAATATGGAAGAATCCGCCATCATCTAGCATGGCCACATCGCCAGTTTTAAAATAACCATCAGGTGTCATGCATTCTGCTGTTGCTGCAGGATTATTCCAGTAACCTTGCATTACTTGTGGACCCTTAGCGCACAATTCACCCGATTGGCCTTCTTGCACTATATTGCCACTCTCGTCTCGAATAGAGATATCAGTGTTAGGTAAAGGAACGCCTATGCCGGAGATATACTCACTTTGATCACGGTTACCAAAGTTTAATGTTAAAACTGGTGAAGTTTCTGATAAACCATAGCCTTCATATAATCTAGCACCAGTGACTTCTTGCCATTTATCTGCAACAGCTTGTTGCACTGCAGCACCACCACCTACACAAACTTTCAAAGCTGAAAAGTCTACTTGATCAAATCCAGGTGTATGCAATAGACCGTTGAATAAGGTGTTTACACCTGTGAACGTTGTCGCGCGAGTATTTTTCCAAACTTCAACAAAGCTCTCCATATCGCGAGGATTCGTTACTAATACATTTTTAGCACCAAAGCAGAAATAAGCTAGGGTGTTCGCCATCAAAGCAAAGATGTGATACATCGGGATAGCAGTTATAACAATGTCGTTACCATGGTCAATATGATTTTTAGTAAATTCTTGATATTGCAAAATATTGGCAATTAAATTGCCATGACTCAACATAGCACCTTTTGATAAACCTGTTGTGCCACCGGTGTATTGTAGGAACAATAAGTCATCATGAGTAAGTGCAGGTTCAGACAACTCAAGCTCTTCACCTTGGGCTAAGGCATCAGTGAACTTAATCGTATGAGTCAATCGTTCGTCAACAGGTGCACAAGGTAAACCTTTATTAACCAAGTCGTCTAAATCGATAGTAATAATGCTTTTAACATGGGTTTTATCGAGCACGTCAGCCAGCATTTTGCTTGATTGAGAAAATATAATGATGGTATCAACTTGAGCATCGTTAAGTTGATGTGTTAGCTCTCTTGCAGTGTACATGGGATTTACGTTAACTTGCACCGCACCTGCACGCACTATTCCCCACATAGCGATTGGAAAAGATAATGTGTTTGGGCACATTAGGGCAACACGATCACCTTTAACAATGTTGAGCTTGTTTTGTAGGTATGCAGCAAAAGATTTTGATAGTTCGTCTACTTGCTTGAAAGTTAGCTCAGCGCCAAAATTATTAAAGGCGATTTTCTGTTCGTATTTAGTGGTTGTTTGACGAAATAATTCTAATAATGAACCATAGCGATTTAAATCCACTTCATGAGCCACGTTGTCTGGATAGTTTTTCATCCAAGGTTTAGTCATGTTATTTCCTTTAGCAACTAGGTGCGTTTACGCTTGAAAATTGGAGTTAATCAAGCAAGTTTTGATGAAACTGTAAGTTGAGTAAATAATTTTTGCTTCATTAAGTCAATTAACGAATAAATAATTTAAACAAAAGTTGATGAATTTTATTACCAAATGGAGGGAATAATAATGAGCCTAAGCTTATTCTTCCTCGTGATAATACGGATTTTCCGTGCGAGAAAGTTTTAAAACCTTCACTTCCATGATATTGCCCCATTCCCGATGCACCTATGCCGCCAAATGGTAAGTCATCAACAGCAACATGAAATGCAGCATCATTTATACAAACCCCGCCTGCATGAGTGTTTAATAACACTTGTTGTTGAAATGACTTGTTAAAACTACAAATGTATAAAGCGAGTGGACGTGGCTTACTGTTAATGTAAGCAATAGCTTCGTCAATATGGTTATAACCAATAATGGGTAATAATGGCCCAAAAATTTCTTGCTGCATAACGGTCATATCATCATTAACATTAGTTATCAGCGTTAGAGGCATTTTTCTCGATGTGCCATCACTGTCAGCAGATAAAGGCATTATTGTGGCACCTTTAGCTTTAGCATCTGCTAATAAACTATCAAGACGCGCTTTTTGGGCATCATTAATAATGCAACTACAGTCATCATTTTTTTCAGTACTGGGGTACATGCTTTGATAAGCGCTTTGAAAAGCTTGGGTTAACTCAGCTATTTTGTTTTGTGGGCAAAAAATATAATCTGGTGCAACACAGGTTTGTCCTGCGTTCAGAGTTTTCCCCAAAATTAAACGGCTAACCGCTGTTTTAATATCTATATCGTTATCAATAATAGTCGGTGATTTTCCACCTAACTCTAAGGTGACAGGCACCAAGTTTTCAGCTGCGGCTTTCATCACTAATCTGCCTACGCCAGTAGAACCGGTGAAAAACAGGTGATCAAAACTTAAACTTGAAAAGGCCGCTGCCATGTCAGACTCACCACAAATAATAGCGACTTTATTGCGAGGAAAAATCTCAGTAATTAACTCGGCTAATAACGTGTTGGTTTTTGGCGTATATTCACTCATCTTTATCATTGCAGTATTACCTGCGGCCAATGCTGTTGTTAATGGCCCTAAGGTCAGAAAAACAGGGTAATTCCATGGCGCAATAATACCGATAACACCTTTAGGTTGATAAACCACATGACCTTTTGCTGGTTGAAATAAGATCCCGATATGTTTCTTTTCAGGTTTCATCCACTTTTTTAATTTTTTTATCGAATAGTTAATACCCATAACCGTAGTGAGAATATCTCCTATTCTTGAGTCTGCTGCACTTCGGTGGCCAAAATCTTGGCTCATAGCTGCAATAAAAGCATCTTGGTTATCAATAATAATGTTTTTTAACTTTATTAAGTCGTTAATACGTTCTTGGTAGCTAGGATAAGTATTACTAGCAAAGTATTCTTTTTGCTGTAAAAAAGTATCAGTTAGTGCTGTTTTTGTTATTATTTCTGTCATTACTTCTTATCCTTTTTAGAACCTATCTTGAGTAGCCATGCAAGCGCTGGAATCAGTGTTAACGCCCCTAACATGTTAAAAATAAACATGAAAGTGAGTAGTACACCCATGTCGGCTTGGAATTTTATCGGTGAAAATACCCAAGTAGCTACACCAATAGCTAAAGTGATACCGGTAAAAGCAACAGCCTTACCTGTTTGATTTAGAGCGTAGCGATATGTCATATACAGCGACTTACCTTGACTGAGTGCCTCTTTAACTTTACTGAAAATGTAAATACCGTAATCAACACCAATACCCACACCTAAGGCAATAACGGGTAGGGTGGCAACTTTTACGCCGATACCCAAAATACCCATTAAACCTTGGCTCATAATACTGGTTAATATCAGCGGCGTGATGATACAAATAACAATGCGGCCATTTCTAAAGGTTATTAAACAAATAATAATAACAATGGAATATACCCAAACTAACATTTCAGTTTGTGCATCTTCGATAACCATATTCGTGGCAGATTCTATACCGGCATTACCTGCCGCCATCAGAAATTCAATACCATCAACTTGATTTTCAGCTTTAAATTCTTCTACTGCTTTAACAACATTGTCGAGAGTTTTGGCTTTATGGTCATTGAGGAAAACAAGCACAGGTACCATTGAACAATCTTTGTTCATCAAGCCTTGCGGTGTTTTCGACAAAGAAGCATTAGTCATTAATTGGTTACGATTTAAACCGTACCATTTCAGCGAACCTTCATTCATGCCAAAGAGGCCGAATTTTGATACATCGGCAACAGATTTAACGGCTTGAACACCGGCAACGTTGCGTAAATGCCATTGGAATTGATCAACCCAAACCAAATTGTCATATTGGGCACATTGCTCAACTTCAGTTTTTACCATGATGACAAAAAGGTCGGTACTGGTACTGTAATTATCTACAATATAAGCGTTGTCTAAGTTGTAGCGTGAATCGGGTCTTAGCTCTGGAGCACCAGAGTCTAAATCGCCAATTTGCATGGCTTGAGAGAAGTAAAGTCCTAAACCAAAGAGGAGTACGCCAACGGCGATCGCAATTTTTGCTAGTGGAGGTTTAGCAAAGTTTTTAAACAAGCCTTCAACAATACCTGTTTTGTGCGCAGACTTGGCTGCGTACTTTAAACCACTAGGTGAAACACCGATGTAACTCATAAGAATAGGGAGTGCGATTAAGTTAGTCACAATAATAATGGCGACACCAATACTGGCGGCAATCGCTAATTCTCGGATCACTTCAATATCAATCACCATTAAGGTGGTGAAACCAATGGCATCACTAACTAAAGCGGTAATGCCCGCAATATAGAGTGAGCGAAAAGCAAGTTTGGCAGAATCAATCTTATTAGCGCCGGTGACACTATGATGAATAATAGAATTGATAATTTGCACACCATGGCTAACGCCAATAGCGAACACTAAAAAGGGCACCAGCATTGAGTAAGGATTAATACCAAAACCGAGTAAGTTTAAGATCCCCAATTGACAACATACTGCAAAAATTGAGAAAACTAATACTGATATTGTGCTGCGGATACAGCGTGAATAAAGCCATAATAATACAAAGGTAATGACCACGGCTAAGACGAAGAACGCAACAACCTGTAATGCGCCATCAATTAAATCACCGACGACTTTTGCAAAGCCAACAATACGAATAGTGACAGTATCGCTGGAGTATTTGTCACGTATTTTCGCTTCTAAAATTGCTGACAGCTCTCGGTAATCAAGCGGTAGACCTGTTTCAGGGTTAATATCTTGTAAGGGCGCTAAAATAATGGCTGATTGGAAGTTATTCGCCACCAGCACACCAATTTGTCCCGACTTAAAGATATTCGCTTTAACCCGTTCAATCATCTCATCAGAGCCGTCGTATCCGTCTGGAATGACAGCACCACCGACAAAACCCTCTTCGGTTACTTCTTGCCAGCGAACATTGGGTGTCCATAGTGACTTAAGACCATCACGACTAACGCCCGGAATATAGAAAACTTCGTCTGTGACTTGCTTTAAGGTTTGCTGAAAATCCGCATTGAAAATATCGCCTTGCTTATTTTCGACGACAATGCGAACCACATTGCCTAAATCGGCCAATTCTTTTCGATAGGTTAAAAAATTATTAACAAAGGGATGATCCCCTGGGATCATTTTAGTGAAGCTAGCCTCAGGCTTAACTTTCACGGCTTGTATGGTTAATAAAGCGATACAAATAACAATTATCGACATCACTAAAGCGCGATGACCAAAAACAAAGCTTTCTATTAGTTGTTCTAATTTGGTCGGTGAATGAATATTTTTATTCTCTGACATACGCTTGCCCTTACTGCTTAAGTAACCAAGTTGAAATGCCGAACTGTCCGGCGAGAATTAAGGAATTTTCTTGTACTAAAACACTAGAAAGTGCTGCACCTGATGGGTGTTTGTTGATATGCAGTGTTTCTAGATTATCAGGTGAGAAATCAACAATTATGCCACCGTGCCCCACTAAGTAGGCTTGACCTTGTGGTGAAAAATCTCCGCCCAATAAACTTGCACTGGTTGGTAATTTTTTATGTTGCCAATTTTTGCCACCATCAAGCGAAATCATCATGTTTCCCTGCAAACCAAATGCAACAAGCTGTTTTGGCTTTTCTGCATTAGCAATAATGCCAAATAAGCTTCCGTTATAGGGTAATGCCATTGAAGACCATGTTTTACCTTGGTTGGCTGATTGAAAGCCCATACCATTTTCGCCGACAATATAAAGTTGCTCATTAGTCGTGGTGATAACCGAATTGAGGTGGAATTTATCAGGGTTGTCGAGGCGTGTGCTAATTAAAGACCAAGTTTCACCTTTGTCTTCACTGGTGAGTAATGTGCCATATGCGCCGCTAGCAAATAGTATATCGTTAACCGTTCTAGTAACAGACAATAGCGGCTTATTTGGTCCTGACTTCAATTCAATTTGGTTGTCTTCAAGTGCAAAAGCTAAATCTTCAAGTTGGAAGGTTAACTCTTCAAGTTCATCCTCGTCTTGAGTATCATTTATCACTAACTTCAAGGCGGCATGTTGTTTTTTAAGCTGCTCTATTTTTAATCTAGTTAATTCGGCGCCTGTAAATACTTTGCGCCACGAAGTGCTTTTATTTTCTGTTTTAAGAATTACACCATCATGACCTACGGCTATTTTACTGCCGTCAGACAATAGGGTGACATTGGTAATTGAGACACTTACGGGGGATTGCTGCTGCTGCCAATCAGCTTTGTCTTTCCAACTAATAATATGTCCACGTTCGCCCACAGCTAAAACGGCATTTTTCATTGGCGTCATAGCCATAAGAACACTTTTGCTAGCTAACGCACTTTGCTTAGCGGGTAACTCAAGCAAATCTAAGCTGCTTTTTGCCTCGGCTACATTTAGCTGAGTAAGTAAGAACAAGTTTATCACGCTAAACGCAATATAAGATAAGCGCATAAATATCCTAGTAAGTTGTACAAGTCTACTTACTAGTATTGATGAAAAAAAAATAATTGAGAGGTGTTAAACGTGCCAAATGATTATCTTTGCGAGACAACGGCAGACTAATGGCGATTTTTTAAGCTAAATTAGCAATGAGATGTACGCTTATTGCTAATTTAAATATATTATCTTCAAAGGCTTAAGTGATATTAAACGTTATGCACTAAGGTTAAATTGTCAATATTTTAGATATTACTACTATTTCGATAATCACCAGGAGTTTGAGCGGTCCAACGTTTAAATGCACGATTGAAGTTACCTACGCTCGAAAAACCAACTAAGTAGCCAATTTCACTTAAGCTTAGGTGCTTTTGAACAATATAATTCATCGCTAACTTCTTCCGCGTACTTTCTAATATTTCTTTATAACTGGTGCCTTGATCGCTTAGCTTACGTTGTAAATTGCGTAAACTCATTCCTAGGTCTTCTGCTATTTCAGTTTGTGATGGAGCGCCGAGCGGTAATAATTCGAAAATTTTAGTTTTAATGGTATGACTTAAATCACTTTTATCGACTCTGGCCATAAACTCGTCAAGCATTTTCTCATGGCTATGCGTTATTAATGGGTTGCCACAGAGTAATTTTTCCTGAGTTTGCTTTAAATCAAATATGATCGAAGTTTGGCTACTATCAAATTCAACTTCACATTTAAAAAAGTCCGTTAAGTATGTCATATCGTGGTTTGGTCTCGGATATGAAAAACAAACTTTTAATGGCGCAAACTCTACAGTAACAAGTTCGCGGGCAAATCTAATAATGGTGGCTAAAAATGTTTCTACAGTTGCTTGAGATAAAATAGGTCGATTAGTTGACTCATAAGTGAAAATGTCCATTTCGAAAATCAAATGTTCATTGCGCTCATGATTAAACAATTGGCATGTATTTGACACGACTCGCTTATAATGAGCTATGCGTTCTAAGGCGTCGTAAAGGGTATTTGACGACATCATAGCGTAACCCAGAGCGTGGAACATACCTGGATGAAATTGCTCTGCGACTAAAACAGAAAAATCATGACGTCCAAGTGCTTTATTACAGTATTCAAGTAATTGGGAAAGACTTTCTGCAGCAATGCGAGATTCTTGATCTGTCATTACGTCTTGTGAAATATCACATTCTTTTAGTGCTTTGGCAATATCGATGCCATGCGCAGCCATCACCCTTGAAATAGGGATCATCCAGCCGGTTAATGTTGAATAATAATCTTGCACTACATTACCTATATTTTTGATGATTTTCTATTCTACGAGATTTGCACGAAATGACAATAGGTTGGCACATTTAGCGAAATATTAATTAAATCATTGGCGTAATGTAATTGTGAGACTAATATTACATTACGCTGTACTAGACAATAAATAGGCGAAGAATATGCTAAATAATAACTATAAAATCAAGCCCGTAGCTTTGATGGTAGCCTTAGCTTTGGCGGCGTCATCAGCAAAAGCTGTTGACTTTAATTTTGGTGAAAACAATGACATTTTATTGCAAATAAACTCACAATTAGATATTGGCTCTAGTTGGCGACTTGGTGATGCCGACCCTAGGTTTATTGGTAAATCTAATGGTGGAACCGGTGCTACCAGCACCACGGATGATGGTAACTTAAACTACGATAAACATGATGCCTACTCGCAAATTATCAAAGGTGTGCATGATCTTCAGCTAAGTAAAGATAATTTCGGAGCCTTTGTTCGGGTTAAATATTGGTATGACTATGCCCTCAAAGATAAAGATGTACCTCATGGTAACTCCAATAATGGCTACACGCCTAATACCCCTTTAAGTGATGATGGCTTTGAAGATAACACTAAGTTTTCAGGTATCACCTTATTAGATGCCTATGTTTATGCTTCGTTTGATATTGGGGATTCTCCATTAGATATTCGTCTAGGTAGACAAGTCGTAAGTTGGGGTGAGAGTACTTTTATTCAAGGCGGTATGAACTCATCAAACCCTTTTGATGTCGCAGCCTTAAGACGCCCAGGCGCTGATTTGAAAGAAGGCATTTTACCGGTAGGAATGTTATTCGCCAATGCGGGTATTACACAAAATTTAAGTGTTGAAGCCTTTTACCAGTATGAGTGGGAAAAAACGCAAATTGACGGTTGTGGTACCTATTTCTCAGGTGCAGATTTTGCTGCCACAGGTTGTAACTTTGTTTCTGTTGGACCATTTGGTGACCAAGCTGGCTTAGCCGCAGGTTTAGCGGCTGAGCGACGAGCAGATGTTGAACCGGATGACGGTGGCCAATATGGTTTAGCAGTGCGCTATTATTCAGAAGCATTAAATGATACTGAATTTGGTTTGTACTATATGAATATTCATTCTCGTTTGCCGCTAATTAATGCGATTAGAACGAGTGTTCCTTTAGCTACAGGTGACTCTTCAACGGTTTTTGTACCGAAAGCATTTGACCCAACAGGTGGTGCTTTAGCTGCATTGAATCCAGCATATGACATTGAGTTTCCAGAAGACTTAAAGTTTTACGGTATGAGTTTTGCCACCAATGTTGGTGGTGTAGCTTTGTCAGGTGAAGTTTCTTACAAGCCTGATACTCCTGTACAAATTAGCGGTCCTGAAATACTTAACGGTGTGTTATCTGAAGCGCCATTTTTACGCTATACCTCTAGAGTTACGAGTGTAGGTTATGGTCAAGAAGCAAAAGGTTGGGATGAGTTTGATGTCACTCAATTGCAAATGACCGCGATTCAATTTTTTGAAAATACCATGGGCGCTTCTCGAGTTACCGTTATTGCTGAAGTTGGCGTCGTTTTAACCGATGGCGTTGAAGACTCTAACCAAAATTATGGTAGAAACTCAGTCTTTGGATTAGGTAATTTTGACGCAGGTGGTGGCATAAATTGTACTAATTTAGTGGCTGCAGGCAATTTATCGGGTGATTGTCGCTCCGATGGTTATACCACAGACAGTGCATGGGGTTATCGCCTTCGAGGTGTTTGGCAATATTCAGATGTATTTGCTGGCGTGTCTCTAAAACCTACGTTGTCTTGGTCGCATGATGTTAGCGGTTACTCGCCTGATCCTGGTCAGCAGTTCCATGAAGGTCGTAAAAACTTAGGCTTTTCATTAGAAGCAGCGTATCAGCAAAAATATACGGTAACGGTGGGTTATAACAACTACTCAGGTGGTAGCCATAATATCTTAGAAGATAAAGATTTAATCTCGTTGGCTTTGGGCATTTCATACTAATCCAAATCTTATAATTATTTAAGTTTGAGAAAAGTTAATAAAAGAGAATGATAATGAAAAAATATATAACCACAGCAAGTTTACTGATGCTATCAATTGCATCAAGTACAGTGTTAGCACAAGTTACCCCTGAAGAGGCAGCAAAGTTAGGGACAAGCTTAACGCCTTTAGGTGCTGTTATGTCAGCAAATGCAGCAGGCACTATCCCTGCGTGGACTGGTGGATTAAATAGTAAAAATTCAACTAAAAGTGAAGATCCAGGACGACCTGCACATCCTTTTCCTGATGACAAACCGTTTATGGAAATTACAGCTGCAAACTATAGTGATTACCAAGACAATTTAAGCCCAGGGCAAGTCGCCATGTTTAAAAAGTATGCTGATTATAAAATGCCTATTTATAAAACAAGACGAACAGCAGCCTATTCAAGCGACTTATATGATGTAGTAAAGAAAAATGCGACGACTGCTGAATTAGTTCAATCAGGTAACGGTATTGCGAATTTTGATACTGCAATTCCATTCCCAATTGCTAAAAATGGCTCAGAAGTTATTTGGAATCATATTACTCGCTACCGTGGTGGCACAGCTAAACGCTATTTGACGACTATTCCAGTACAGTCAAATGGTTCATTTGTGCCAGTTAAGATGAATGATCAACTCGTTTGGCCTGAATTTTTGAAAGAAGGTCGAGACGCGAGTAAAGATGACAATATCTTATTCTATTACTTACAAGAAATTACTGCGCCAGCTCGTTTAACAGGTACCGCATTGTTGGTTCATGAAACTATTGACCAAGTTAAAGAAGCGCGCAAAGCCTGGGTTTATAATGCGGGTCAACGTCGTGTTCGCCGTGCACCCAATGTCGCTTATGACGGACCAGGTGCCGGTACTGATGGCTTAAGAGCTTCAGATAACTACGATATGTACAATGGCGCTCCTGATCGTTATAACTGGAAATTAATTGGTAAAAAAGAGCTTTATATTCCTTATAACTCTTATAACTTACTTGATACCACTGCAAAATATGAAAACTTAATACAGCAAGGTCATTTAAATGCTGATTATTTAAGATATGAATTACATCGTGTTTGGCAGGTTGAAGCGACATTAAAAGAAGATGCGCGACATATTTACGCTAAACGCACGTTCTTCATTGACGAAGATACTTGGGGCGCCTCTGTTATTGATCAATATGACGGTCGTGGTGAGTTATGGAAGTTATCAGAAGCTCATAACATTCAATTTTACGATGTTGACACCCCGTGGATGGTTGCTGAAACTTTACACGACTTAAACTCGGGGCGTTATTTGGTTACTGGCTTAAGTAATGAAGAGCCAACTTTTATGATATTTGGCGAAAAAGTTAAACGAACAGACTTTTCTACTTCTGCACTGAGACGCTTGGGTCGATAATAAAACTAAAACAGTACTGATTAATATTGTTGAATTTATTTTCAATAGTATTAATCAGTTTTTTTTGCCTTTTTTACCACTTTCTTAAGAGAAATAGCATGTTAAAACCTAGTTTTCCATTTCTTGGGTTTATATATTGTACTTTGCTAGCCACTATCAGTGCTGCTAATGCCAATACAAATACCGAGCTAAAATCCGCCAGTAAATATACTGTTGCTCACCAAGCCGAGGTATTAAAAAACTTACCTTTTAGCGATAAACTTGATTTCACTTTGGCCGAGAAAGGCTTAATTAAGCGACCTGAAAAACTCATTATTAAAGACCAAGCTGGTAATGTTGTTTGGGAACTTGGTAACTATAAATTTTTATTCGATAACCAGAATATTGATACGATAAATCCCAGTTTATTACGCCAAGCAAAGTTAAATATGGCCTATGGCTTGTATCAAGTCACCGATCGAATTTATCAGGTTAGAGGGTACGATTTGGCTAATATCACCTTTATAAAAGGTGATAGCGGTTGGATTATCTTTGACCCACTTTTAACCGCAGCAACCTCCAGAGCTGCATTAAAACTAGTGACACAAGAGTTAGGTCAATTTCCTGTCAAGGCTGTGGTTTATAGCCATGCGCATGCCGATCACTTTGGTGGTGTAAAAGGTGTGGTTAGCCAAGCCCAAGTCGATTCAGGCGAAGTAGAAATTATTGCTCCTCGTGGTTTTATGGAGCACGCCATTAAAGAAAATGTATTAGCCGGTAATGCCATGAC
>TARA_R110000744_G_scaffold16472_2_pt1 | contig 13058 bp, 5 predicted proteins | sample TARA_R110000744 | Tara Oceans TARA_R110000744 (sample SAMEA4398083) | marine metagenome | biome: Polar Biome; feature: [DCM] deep chlorophyll maximum layer (ENVO:01000326); material: water (ENVO:00002006), including particulate matter (ENVO:01000060) such as... | depth 36 m | reverse complement strand
ACCTAAACCTAAAATAGCGATAGAAGTTGGCTCTGGAACTTGAAAGTTGATTGAACCGTTATGTGTACCAGATACTTTAGCAACACCGTTAACAAAGTTTAAATTACCAATAGGTTGTGTATCTTGCGAAGCACCAAAGTAAACTTCATTGTTAGGTAGGGAAGCATAATCTTCAAACGTACCGAATTTAGTAACAAAAACATCACCAGCATCAACGCCATTAACAGCACCAGCACCGCCAAAGTTAGTCAATTTACCGCCAAGAACAGTAGAATTGCCTGTATCACCGCCGCCGCTTACTTCTAAGTCGAATAAACGTACAAGGTCATTAACTGTAGTCATACCGTCTTTGTAATAATACATAGAAATTGTACCTGACGTGTAGTCAAAGCCAAAGCCGTTCCAAGTACCAACAAGGTCTGTAAAACCAAAAGTTAGAGCCCAAGGTGTAGCACCTTGCAAATAACCATTATTACTTGGACCAGTACTTCCTATTGCCGCAGGCTCAAAATTATTTACCACATTTGATCCTAAGTCGGCGAAAGCACTAAATGTATTATTTGAAACACCACCAGAAGATAAAATGCTATCACCAGCACTTAACACTCCGTCAGCTACGCCATAACTTCCAGCATCTGTAATAGTTGAAGTTGATTGGTACACTATTGATAACTGATCTAACCAACCTGTGGTAGTGCTACCTGCAGCTGTGTTTGCATTGCCACCAAAATCAGCGCCGACATTTACATAAAATTGATCCGCTGCTGCTGCGCCTGTAAAAGATAAAGCAACAACTGTTGCGACTACTTTTGTTAAATTCGTTACTACTGTTTTCATGTTGATACCTCTTGTTAAGTTACAACCAATAAAGCAATAGCCATGCCAACAAATACAAGTACCTGTAATAAAAGGATTTAAAGGAAATAAATAGAAATCACTTATAGTGTTGTGTAAATAAAGCTGACACTAATAGCGCTTTGAAATATGGAACAAAAAGTACCGTGGCGGCATTAAAGATATCATTGACGACTTTTGGCTTTCCGGCTAGTCCTTATATTCAGTTATCCAGTTAGGTATCGACATGTTCTTAACTTTATTGGTTACAACTAATACTAATTGCATGCTCGAAGCCCTAAGCTACCCATAAGCAACATTCCCCAATATTATCTATCAACATTGTACATTGACACTCCTAGAGCCTCCGAGATAACAGCGCTTTAATAATCACGGCTATTTTATCATTTGCATAACAATTAAGTTTATATCATCAGCCTAAAGGATTACAAAAGTAAAACTTATATCTGTTTAGCAAATTGAAGACATAAAAAAACCGCCTTAGGCGGTTTTTTTATAGTACTAAGTTTTATTTTGCTTTACGACGTTTAGCTCCTGCAAAGCCCAGTAAACCTAAACTTAAAATAGCAAGTGAAGCTGGCTCTGGTACTTGAGTAAAATTGATAGAGCCATTATGTGTTCCCGAAGTACTGGCTGAACCACCAACAAAATTTAAAGGACCTAAAGGTTGTGTATCTTGAGAGACATTAAAGGTCACCATTTGATTATTTGGTGGTCCACTCAGGTCACCAAAAGAACCTAGCGCAAAATTAAACACATCTCCTGCATCAACACCATTAACGGAAGATGGATCTCCAAAATTAGTTAACATGCCATTTAACACTGTAGCTTGGCCCGTATCGCCGCCGCTTACTACGCTCATATCAAATAATCGAACAAGTTCTGAAGAATTATTCATTGTATTATCATAATAATACATAGATATTGTACCAGAGGTATAATTAAACCCTGAGCCATTCCAGGTTCCCATCAAATCATCGAAGCCAAATGTTATAGTCCAAGTTAGAGCTCCATTTAGATAACCATTGTTACTTGGACCGCTTCCACCAATTTGTGCAGGTTCAAAATTGTTAATTAAGTTATTTGTAAGACTGTTTTGTAAGTTTGCGAAGGTTGAGCCATCAAAATTATCGTTTTCAATCCCACCTTTTGACAATATTGTATCACCTGCAGTCAAAGAATTTACACCGCCAACACCACCATCAGTGATAACTGAGGTAGATTGATACCTATACGCTAACTGATCTAACCAACCGGTGTGCGTAAGGTCGCCATTAGCGGCATTAGCATTCCCGCCATCATTAACGCCAATATCTATATAAAATTGATCGGCGGCTACGGTTGCGGAAAAGCCCCCAGCCACAGATAGAGCGATAAGTGTAGAAATTAGTTTTTTCATTTTTTCATTCCTTTTAGAAGTAAACTAATTTGCAAAAATACTTGATATGCAAAATTAAATAGTAGAATTAAATAGTAAATAACATCACCAAATTATAAATTTGCATAAAACAAGCCAACGTGGTAAGTGGCTGTTTTGGTGGTTTTTTTTTAATCAACAAAAAAACACTTTATACATTATGTAAAAAAAGCTGACACTTTAAATAAAGGTCTTAAGTTAAATTTCCTTTTTTACCTGTTCAAGGCGCTTCAAACTATCTGCAGACAATGTTGATTCATCAAGTTGTTGCAATAATTCTATTGCGATCTGTCTTTGATTATTAGTCAATAACGCCTGAATGTAATGCAACGTATAGTTACTATTCGCTTGTTCTGCTTCGTAAGATTTTTTTAAGTAAGTTAAAGCCTGCTCATTTTCCCCCGCAGCTAAAGAAGCCACCCCAAAAGTATTTTGCACAATCACTTCATCTGGAGCCTCATTAATCGCCAGTTTCGCCTGTTCTAGTGCTTTTTTGATATCGCCTTGCGACAATAAGGCCCATGCTAAATTATTTGAAATTGCAAAATGGTTATTGGTTCTCTCCAGCAATTGGTTATAAATAGTAATTGCGTTTTCCGCCTGCCCTTGTTCAGAATATAGTTCGGCCTGTTTTAATAGAATGGTTACTGGAATATCTGACTTAATTCGATTAGAAACTTCATCAATAATTTGAATAGCTTCTGCTTCCTGTCCAAGGTTTTGCATAGATTGCACAATTTCAAGAATAACCTCTTGAGAATTGACTTGTTTATATATTGGCTGTAATAATTTTATCGCATCCTGATAATTGTGCTCCAGAAACGCCACCTTACCTTTTAAGCGTTTAGTTCTTAGTGCAATTTGCGAGTTGCTAGGTAAGCTCGCTAATATTTTCTTTGCTTCGGCTAATCGATTATTATCTATATAGAGCGCAACCAAATCTGTTTGTGCTATTAAATCATTAGGCTGCAGCGCAACGGCTTTTATTTGTGATTGAAGGGCATTAAACTTATCACCCATATTTTTATGAATGAGGGTTTTAGCAAGATAAGCTCTAGGTTCACTACCTTCAGTCTGAATGTAGCTATTCACTTGATCAAGCGCTAACTTATATTCTTTGTTATACAAGTGAATTTTTGCTGATAATAAATTTAAACGTAAATCAACAGGGTTTTGTTTTAAAGCCTTCACCACAACATTTTGTGCTTCATCAAATTGATTCAAAAAGATAAAATATTCAGCCAAAGCTAAACTCGCGATAGCTTCGCCATTAGAGTTAGTTATATTCGATTCAAAAAATTCTTTAATTTCGGTTTTATATAAGCTATTGCTAACATAGTTTAATAAAGCGTTTATGGCATGGATCTGCTCAGGGTCAATGGTCAAAATTTTCTGAAAATAGCCAATAGCCGCTGAAATGTTATCTTGTTTAGTTGCTAAATCAGCTAGTGAATATAATGCACCCAATTGTTTATCGTTTAACGCCACCACCTTTTTAAGCTCAGTTGCAGCTTGGTCATACTTTCCTTGACGTTTAAGTATATTAGCCATCAGGCCATAGGCGAGCTGTTCATTTCGTTCTTCAATTATATTGGTTAGCTCAATCGCTTGCTCGTAATCCTGTTCATCTAGCAACTTCAACACTTTCATCGCAGCTATTGTGTCTTCATCAGGGCTTTTTTCAAAAGCTGCCTCAAAGAATCGACCCGCGGAATCGTCGTTACTGAGCAATTTTTGCATGCCTATTTGAAAATCTATCAAGCCATTTTTAGGTGCTATACCTGAAGCCTTTGACAACAAACGTTCTGCACTATCTACTCTCCCAAAATTAAATAACTCTTGAGCTGATGAAGATAACATTTCAACATTTAATTCTTCTAATGGTGCGCCTTCTAATGCCGCTATGCTTTCATCAACATAGCCCAATTGTAATCTAAGACTATTTAATAAACGTTGCGCTGGATGATCTACTGATAAAATATCTTTAATTCTAACTAAATGTGAATAAGCCAGCTCTTGCTTATTAAGCTGGTATGAACTTATACCTGCTACAACTCTTGAAATAAGTAAACTGTCATTTCTTTGCAAGGCTAACTCAGCAAAGTGCTTGGCTTGTTGATAGTCTTTATCAGCAAACCTGATCTGCGATTTCATTTCGTTACCCAGTGGTTGCGACGGAAGGTTTTTCAAGATAACGTCGACTTGTTTTTCGGCATCTTGATAATTTCCAGCTTTAGTTAACGATAATGCAAACATTAATCTAGAATAAAGATCTTTAGGGTGAGCAGCTAAAAAAGAACCGTAAGCTTCTGCGGCTTCGTTCATGTCATTATTAGCAAATAGAAATTGTGCCTTGGAAATAATAGCGATATCAAGCTCAGGAGTCATAATGTCATCAATTATGGCCAATGCTTTATCATAATCATTGTTTAAACCAAGCAACCAAGATTCGCTTATTTGTGTATATGGCGACTCAATGTTATCCGAAACAATCTCTTCAAAAACAACTCTTGCAAAATTAACCTCGTTATCACGAACATATGAAAGAGCTAAATATGTTCTTGGAATAATCAGTATATCGGCCTCTAACGTTGCATTATTATTGATTAACTCACTCAGTGCATCACTATCATTTAGGTGGTAATGCATCTGGGCTAAAAGAGGTACCACAACACGTTTTTCAATACCTAATTCTAAAGCTTTATTAAGCTCTTTTTCAGCTATCAACCAAATACCCTCATTTAAATACGTAATACCTAATAAGAGTCGAGCTTCAGAATTTTTAGCGTCCAGTTTCAAAACATTCTTAAGGCTAATAATAGCTTCGTTATTTTTACCTGCTTCTAGCGATGCCCTAGCGGCTGCAATATATTCTTCTGGCGTGTAATTATTCCCACAACCTGAAAGTGCCAGTACCACTGATAAACTGACAATAAGCTTTTTAGTCGTTTTTCCTAATAGCATTTTCCTATCCTTTTGTATTTAAATAACAACTCTATGTTCACTTTGTTTAAACGTAATATTCAAACCTAATATTGGGCTATTTATTGAGTTGTTTTTTTGCTAATGCTGTAAGTGAGTTTTTTCTTTGTTTAGTACTACTACTAAGAGTTATCTCTCGCAATACATCCAACGCTTTTTGGTTTTCGTTAATACTTATTGCAACCTCGGCATAATTAAGCGCGATATTCATATCCTGTCCATTGCTTATTTCATACGCTTTTGACAATGCCTTCCATGCATCCAACCTCTTCCCTGCTTTAAGCAGAACCATACCACGTGTATCAATAACATTTGGATTTTCAGGAGCAAGATCAATCGCTGCTTTAGAGTGTAATTGTGCTTTGTCTAATTCGCCTTTTTCCAAGTATAGCCACGAAAGATTATTTAGAACAATGACATTATTAGGTTCATTAATAATAATTTTTTCGTAAGTTAAAATAGCTTTTTCAGTCTCTGTCGCCAAATAGCTATCAGCCAACATCATTCGTACTCCGTCGTCTTGTTCATTCTTTGCCAAATACTCCTGCAAAATTTGCTGTGCTTGTACAGCTTGATTATCAGCTTTATACGCTAGCGAAAGTAAGACCACATTTTTACGTGATGGATAAGCTTGATAAAAATGAGTAAGCTTTTCAACAGCCTTGGTAAAGTCTTTTTCGAGAAAAGCGATACGCCCTTCTAGCCCTGATTTCACCTCAAATTTAACACTCTGCAACTGAGGATCTTGAAAAAGCTTTTTGGCTTCAAACAGCTTATTGATGTCCAATAACAATTGAACTTTTACCAATTTAATAATTAAGCTGTCTTTCTGATGTTCAGACAACACTTTATCGAGATACTGTAATGCCTTGTCTATTTGTCTTTGGTTAACGTAATAATCAGAGATCATTAACACAGGTTCAATATGATAAGGGTTAGCTTTTAACCATTCTTCAATCGTGGTAATTAATTGCAGCTCATTCTGTTGCTTTTTATAAATCGAAATACGCTGTAACCATAATTTTTTAGGTGTTTTAACACTGCTTTCCATACCATTAGCAATAACTAACGCTTGGGTCAAATCGTTTGAATTAATAAGCGCGTCAATATATAGCAGACTTAATGCAATATTATCGCTACTTTTTTGATAAGCCTGCTCAATTTTAGCTAAAGCTTGTTCATCAGGTTTTGAAGCATAGTAATATCGCAGAGCCTTAGCATTGTCTGGATACTGATCAACCGCACGCAGAGCGTATTTTTCAGCGTCAATTTTATTACCCTCAGTAAAATTAAGTTTCGCTAACTCAGTAAGCGCATATAGATTATTGGCATCTTTGAGTAAACTAGTTTGTAATGCTTGGGTAGCTAGCTCATTTTTTTGTTGTGCAATATAAACAGCCGCAAGCATATTATAACTACCCGCTTTGTCAGGCTGCTTTTCTTGCCATTTTTTAGCAACTTTAAGTGCTTTATCGTAATCACCTGTTTGTAATGCCGCATAGGCAATCGCAAGTTCTGCACCTTCAAGATTTGGGTTTGCTTCCAGCGCTAATTCTAAATCTTCAACCCCAGAAGGATCATTGGTCATTAATTTTAATATGCCACTACGCACACTTTGCTCAGCATTCGACTCGGTTGCATTCTCATTAGCTTGTTTTGCTATAACTTTAGCTTCGTCAAGGGCGCCTAGTTCTGCCAGTTGAAAGCTCAAGCTAGATAAAAAACGTACTTCTTCAGAAGTCGTCGCGTTAAAACCAATGAGTGTTTCATTTATATCATCAATTAACCCCAACTGAAGTTGGCTTATCGCCAATATTTTCCTTGAATAATGATTGGCTGGCATTTGTTTTACAATAACGTTTAAATGATGATATGCGCTTTCATAATTATTTAAATTAAATGCACTTGTACCGGCAATTAATTTTAAAACGGGTAAATTATAGTTTTGATTAAGCGCCGTTTCTGCATGCGACTTTGCATTGGTATAGTCCTTTTTTTCGAACATCGCCACGGCTTTTATATAATTTGCTAGCGGTTGCTCACTGATAGATGCAAGAATATCATCAGCATATTTTTCAGCTTCATCATATTGATTGTCACGTAATAATGAATTAGCAATAAATAATTTTGTTACGCCCACTTTTGGCTGTAATTCATTATATTTCTTGTAATTTTCTGCCGCACTGGCAAATTTATTTAAAGCAAAAGAGACATGACCTTTTAACAAAAAGGCATCAATATTTTCAGAGTCAGCTAGTAAGGCTTTTGATACTAAAGAAAGTGCTTGTTCATTATTATTTTCGGCAAAGTTAACATAAGCACTAGCTAACAGAGAATAGGAGTTGGTCTCAGACAACGAGATTATTTGCAGGGAAATTTCCTGAGCTAGCTCAAGCTTTTCGCTAAGTACAGCAGCAATACTTTTAAAGGCTAAGAATTTAATTTTACTGTCAATAACTAAGTCTTTACCGTCGTCATCTAAACTTGAAATATCTTCATAGCTTTCAGCTAGTAAATAAGCCCTAGCGAGTAATGGTACAACTTTATTACCGTCGTAATTTAATGAATGCGCTCGCTCTAATTCTTTTACAGCAACCAAACTATCACCTTGAGATAAATATAGTTGACCAAGTAAAAACCGGGCTTCTGCACTTTTTCCATCAACTTTTAAAGCATTTTTTAATTCTATTTCACTTATACTCAGCTCGTTTCTTTCTATCGCAGACTTCGCGTTGGCAATATGCTCTTGTGAAGTTATACTTTCGCCGCAAGCAGATATAAAAATAGCAGCCCCTAAACACGTTGCTAAATGATTGAATTTCAAGATATCGACTCCCTGTGTTTTAATTTTATTGTTTAGTATGCACTTCTCAATGAATTAAAGTAACCTACCTAATAATTTTTTATAAAGCTATGTGTAAAACTCACGTTATTGTTACGATAATGCTTACTCTAAAAAACTCATTACTTATTGTATTTATTAAATATAACCGTTTTTACATCTTTAAATAAAGACAAACCCTTAAAACCTTGTTAACTTAATCACTATACTGATAAAGCTTGTATGGAAGTTTATCATTATAATCAACTTTTCATTTATTCACCTGATAATTATAAATTAAGACGCATGATAAAATTGAATAAACTCATTGAAATCTTCAGTACTTTCTTTAAAGCTCCGCTTTTAGGGATTTTGCTCATTTCTTTCACCGTTTCATTATTAAACATGCCTATTTTGGTTACTTTATGGCGCCATAGTTTTGATGACGGTACATACTCTCACGCCTACTTAATTCCCATTATTTCTCTATATTTGTTCTATATACTGCAAAAAGCAGGCAAGTTAAATTTTCGAGAAAAATTATCATTTCCTGCAACAGTCATATTTATTTGTTCTTGTTTAGCATTATTTATAACTAGCAACGCCCAAATTAGTTTAGGTTACTGGTGCTCTCTATTAGCAGTTTTAGTCACTAGCATTAATATGCTTTATAAATTGAACCGGTATATAGTTTTCCCTAGCATATTTTTAATTTTTATCATGCCTGTTTGGGGTATGTTTACCAATATACTTCAAGATATTTCGGTCTCCGTAGTGACTTACTTTATGAGTTTTACCGGTGTGCCAACTTATGTTGAAGGCAACTTTGTCACTATTCCTGCTGGCGTATTTGAAATAGCCGACGGCTGTAGTGGTTTAAGGTACATGATCGTTTCATTAGCGATCAGCACACTCTTCAGGTTTCTATATATTAAAAATGCCAAAAAGGCGTTTGTTTTTTTTGCCCTCGCTATTTTTGGAGCGCTACTGACTAACTGGATAAGAATAACCGCACTCATATTAATTGGTGACTACACCAATATGGAGAGTAGCCTAATGGAAGATCATAATACCTTTGGCTGGTATTTGTTTGTTCCTTTTATGTTCATTTTATTTTGGTGGGGTAATAAATGTGCTGATATTGATTTAACAGCACCGGATTCAGACTCACTTCCAGAATCAACTGAACATATAAACACATCACAAGTTGAAAGCCACACAAGCAAGCGTGCTTTAGCTGTTTTATTAGTATTACTGACTTTGTCATCAACCACTGTCAGCACCATGCTGATACCTGCTCCTGACGATAGTAATTTAACCAGCGATGACGCATTTGAAATAAAACCACAAATTCATTTTTATGCTTTTGTTACTAGCAAGTTAACCTCAAAAGACAGCGGAATTGTCGAGCTTACCTATTTCTTTAATGGTAAAGAGTTAGACGGTAAGCCAAGTTATTACGAGAATGATTTAATCCCTAATGGTTGGCAATCTATAAATGAAGATGTAGATCAAAACCAGAAAACACATATCGTATTTAAGGCAGGTAAAGCGGCGGTAATTGTTGCCAGTTATGAAATTAACCAACAACAGTTTGGGTCACTTAGAGCATTTAAAATAGCCCGGTTAACTATGGCGGCTAAGAATATTAATCACACCAAGCTGCATTGGAAATTTATACCTTGTCAACAACGTCAATGTAAAGCTGAATTACAAAACCTCGAAGGTAATATCATCAACTAAAACACTGCCTTCATAATAATTAATATGGGGTTCACCAAACATAAAATATTCTGGGTAAGCACTGCCACTAGGCCACGCTGTAAAATTTTTCCCCGAAAAAACTTGCTGCCTATTATCAATGCAATCGGGCACTAGCTCTTCTGGCGTTTGATTGTAATGATAAATACAATTTTTTCGATAATCTATTCTATCGGTATATATAGTTTGCCCAGCGTTTTTAAATCGGCCTTCAATCGCATATTCATAATATAAAGCCGTACGCGTAAAAGTAACGGTATACCATTCATCAGGTAGGTAATAATCAACCGGTACGTCAGATATTTTTTGCCAACCGCCATCAACATAACTAATAAACTTTTTACCAAACGCCTGATGGGTTTCACTTTTTCCATCGAGTGCAATCACATTAACGGTATGATTAAAGTCTTTCCTGTTCCAGCTATCAATCACAAATTTTCGATGATGATGTATCCAAATATTATTATGAGGTTTAGGGGGACTATCTAGTATTGCTAACCAATAAAAGCCGTTATGGCCAACACTTGATAACGCCCTCCAAGGCTCAGCACTTTCAGTGCCGTCGTTATAACCATTAAGCTTTGTTTCATTACCGTAATTAGCAAAACCAATTTTTAAACTGATACGATATTTTGGTGGTAATGGATTTTTAGAACGCAGAACAACACCATCTGTATGATCTGGGGTACTAATTTTCAACACTTGATTCTTAGCATTAATGGGGTCAGGTACAACATCGATATAATCAAGCACAATAGGCTTTTCTGTTCGGGTATAAAGTTCAGCAACCAGCCAATCACCTTGACCAATGGGCACAGTGTTTCTTAACGCAGCAGGGGCAATAATATTTTGCGCTTGATAATACTCACCCGACTCAGAATAAGGGCCTTGATATTCGGCAACATCATAGCGCCACTCTGGCACATCATGAAACGGAAAATCGTCGAAGTTTTGCCGGTTTCTTTCAGCTGAAGCTTTTATCAATTCAATATCATTAACTTCGTTGTATGCCTGATCAGACTCAGAGCAACCAGCCATAATCAATAATGAAAAACTGAATAATAAAGCAAAATTTTTATTCATTTCCCTCTCCAATGAATATCCCTATTAAGAAATTATAAACTAACACACAGATGCAGTGAATAAAGTCACCTTAGGTTGGGCTTTAGCCCATCACGTTTAATACTATCACCCACAGGCTCTTTGTAGGTTGGGCTTTAGCCCATCAAGCTTCACGTTAACCGCCCGCTAACCCATTTGACGGACTGAAGCCCGACCTACAACACCATTAGCCAACGCTACATCATCACCCGCAGGCTCTTTGTAGATTGGGCTTTAGCCCATCAAGCTTCACGTTAATCGCCCGCTAACCCATTTGACGGACTGAAGTCCGACCTACAACACCATTATCAATGCTACATCATCACCCGTAGGCTCTTTGTAGTTTGGGCTTTAGCCCATCAAGCTTCATGTTAATCGCCCGCTAACCATTGACGGACTAAAGTCCGACCTACAAAAAATTACCCACGCCACATCATCACCAATAGGCTCTTTGTAGGTTGGGCTTTAGCCCATCAAGCTTCATGTTAATCGCCCGCTAACCCATTTGACGGACTAAAGTCCGACCTACAAAACCATTATCAATGCTACATCATCACCCGTAGGCTTCTTTGTAGGTTGGGCTTTAGCCCATCAGGCTTAAGGTTAATCGCCCGCTACCCATTTGACGGACTGAAGTCCGACCTACAAAAAATTACCAACGCCACATCATCACCCACAGGCTCTTTGTAGGTTGGGCTTTAGCCCATCAAGCTTCACGTCAACCGCCCACTCACCATTTGACGGACTAAAGCCTCATGTTAACCGCCCGCTACCCATTGACGGACTGAAGCCCGACCTACAATACAGTTACCTTCTGCACTATGGCGTAGCTGTATAACTCACTCGAAATCAATAATCATTCAGCAACTGACTCTTTAACCAAGGTAAATCGCTGGTGGTTGAATAGATCCAACCAAAACGTCGTGGCGGTTTAAGCACCCAGTGATTTGCCTTACGTTTACTATTCTGTGCTTTTTTTAATCTAGTATAGTTTCCTGCACATTGCTCTAATAAAGCATTAAATAAAGTTTTTACAAGAAAGTTATCACGATTGTTTTTTTGCTTTATATACGCAGACTTACCCAGTAAAGCCCCAACATCACAAGCATGCTGCGGATCGGTCCATTGGTTCAATTCTTCTTGTTTAGGATTATTAATTGACACTATATATTTAGGAATAACAATATTTTTTACTCTGGCATTACCATAATAAATACCATAATTTAAAACAAAATCACCAAAGGCATCAATTAATGACGCTGCACGCACATCACCTGTTAGTTGATAAAAGCGCCACAAAGCATCACCTAACAAAGCCATCATCCAAGGCGAACAAGCAGGAGTGTCATCACCCCACCCTTCATGTGATTTAAAACTATGCTGAGGGCAACCTCTTAATGACCAATCATTGCCTGGGTTAAATGTCATTGCCACCGTTGCATCAATAATGTCATTAATGCGCTTTAGCGCCGCCTCATCATTACTCACCTCCCAATAAGAAACCGCAACATTTAACGCCGCAGCTTGATTACGTTCAGTCCAAAAACCACGCCGTAAACTATAGCTTTCATCCCAATCTAGCGAACGATCATAAATTCTCTTGAGCGCTTTTATGGCTTCAACGTCACCAGTAAGCAAATATCGATACAACAACCCTTTCGGCATTAAGTATTTAGGATCAAAGTTTTTCTTCAGCATAAACATGCCGCTTTCATCAATATTATTGATATAAAAGTCAGCGAGTTCGTTCGCTTTTGTTAGCCACTCTTTTTCACCCGACATTAAATAAAGTTGATAAACAGCTTGAGGACGGTCATACAACCATTGTGCTGCTTTACGAGCAGGATAGCCCTTCTTGGTCAACAAGGCCTGGTTTGTAAAATAGTGGGCATATTTTTTTTGCGGCTCAGTGTACCAATCGCTGTCTACAGCCTTATAAGGATGCAATAATATACTTTGCACCAGCCATGGCTTTGAAGGATAAACAAGCTGGCTTACATTACTTTCAATTGCATTAATTTGCTGAACCGAAAGCGCTGTATCTGCCCCCTCCCAATTAAGTGTCAGGGCTTTAGCACTTGGCTGTAAAGCACTAACTTCAATCGAGAGTAAACGAATAAA
>TARA_R110000744_G_scaffold135782_1_pt1 | contig 13077 bp, 13 predicted proteins | sample TARA_R110000744 | Tara Oceans TARA_R110000744 (sample SAMEA4398083) | marine metagenome | biome: Polar Biome; feature: [DCM] deep chlorophyll maximum layer (ENVO:01000326); material: water (ENVO:00002006), including particulate matter (ENVO:01000060) such as... | depth 36 m | reverse complement strand
ATGGAACAATTTCAGATGGTCAAGTTATCCGATGACCTAAAGTTCCTACAAGCGCAAAAAAGATTGTTTGAACTCAATAAAGCAAACTCGTTTAAAATCATTGACCGTATAATGTCCGAGAATAAAGAAATTAAAACACAGCTGCTTGAACTTGAAAATACGTTAGATAGAGTAGACGAAGATTTGGTCTCTGAATTATTATCCGAATCACCTTTTTTTGAACCATTTCCCGTAATTGAAAAGTTAGTAAAGGGTAGTTCTTTGGAATTTAAAATCGATGGTTATGGTGATGAAAAACAAAGACTCGATCACCTGAATAAAACTTTGGTAATGAAATCTAAACTCAATGTCAACTATAGTACTAGGGTGCTGGTAACAAGATTACCCTTAATTCAAGCCAACTTGGTTTTTGTGGCGGATTATGTGCCAAGCCAAAAACATTATTTGTTTTCGTATGGTCTAGAATTGAAACATTGTATAATTCTTGGGAAGCGTCAACAAAAATTTGACACAGAAAAAATACATCTTCAATTGCTTAGCCTTCTCAAAAAAGTGGATAGTGAAATACGGATGAAGAAATTTGATTTTAACCATAACCTTAAGTCCTTGGAAACGCATCAAAAGAAGGTTACTATTGGTTTCCCTAAAGAGAAGCAAATAAAAATTTCGGCATTAAATGATGAAATCAAAACCATACAACGTAGAAGGGCGATAGGTTAGTCTTTAAGACTAGTTTTCCGCTTGCACCTTGTTCAAACCCCAAAGGGAATTAGATACCAATGTTTTCCTTTCCCTGGCCATAAAATATTCCTTACAAAGCTCTGAGCAACATTCCTCCTACTATTATTAAAACTTGCGCCTGGGGGCGCTTATGGCTAGGGAAAAGAAGACAAATGTGGATTTAATAAGATGCAAGGCAGATTTTGTAATGAGCAAGGTTTATTTTGAAGGGTATTTAAACCTAAAATCATGTTGACCTTTGATCTCTTATTGCAAAAATTTTCGTTATTCGGTTTTATCTGTTTTCTATTTGTATTGCTTATGGGGCTTTATCGGCTAAAACGAATGTCCAGATTGCCTTTGATTGTGTTTCTTATTGTACTCTTGGCCGTACCGGGCATAGCTGGACTTCTTTGGTTATTTGCTGCCTTTGAGGTGGCAGTTTGGGGGTGGTGGGTTACCAGACGACTTAATTAAGACAAACCAAATAGTTGATTATTTAGGGCTAATTGGACTAAAATGGCCATATCGCTAGTGGTACTAAAACAATTTTCCCGGCTATTCAAGCTTAAGGATATGCTAAGTAGCGTAGAGTAAGTTTTTTGAGCTGCCTAACAGTAAATTGAAACTGCATTTTGATTTAAACATTGGAAAAAGATAAAGCAATTAGAACTCTTTACAAAAAGCGGATTTTGTAAAGAGTGATGCTTTTTTGAAGCATATTTGCGGGAGTTCAAGTACAATCCTAAGAACATCTCCGGAAGGCGTAATGTAAAGAGTTGTGAAATAACATGTCAGCTACATATGTTTTAGAAATAGAACAGAATTACCTATAACTTATCGCAATTCGATATAACGTCAGATTTTGATTCATTTCTGAATCATCATGTACCGCGTTATGTAACTTGAGCTTTGGTTAAAAGCGAAAGTTGTTACTACAGTTTCTTAAAAAAAAATATTCTCAAAAGATTCTTCTACATTGTTAATGGAACACTTTTTATGCGACGACGTAGAAGGGAAGTATAATGTGCGTGGAATGGTATTAAAACTCTAATTATCAATCATATCTGCCAGCTTGTCATTCATTTATTTTTGGCATAGATATTGGGTTTTACAAATCGCCTTTAATGAAGTTTAAAGGGTTAAATGTTTAAGTTAATATATATTTGGATACAACGCAAGAAGTATACCAAGTTTGTCAGCTGCAGTGGCACTGCCAAACCTTCAGAGAACACCTGAAGTGTCATTATATCTACTATAACACCCAGTAGATAGATGATGTTGAAGCTGTTTAAGAAGTATTTATTTAGCATAACATATTTATTATTGTTTATAGACCTCACTAGTGTATACTAGAAAGTCCGAGTAGAATCGAAACATATTCTGCAAGGTCTCAAGGTAAAACGAAAGTAATGCAGACACATTACCTGAACCTTGAGAAGGTTGCTTTTTAGCAATCTGAAGTGTCACATCTTATTATGCAAATAATAATTTGATTGGCCAAGGGCGGATTAAGACTTGTAAAGGTGAAAATCCTTATGTGATTGAGGCAGTCACAAGTTAAGCAATGAAACACATTGTACATTAGTCAGATTAGTTAATGTCTGATATCGCTATCTGACTAATGTCCCATTAAAAGGATGAAAAAAACATCATTATATACAGAAGATATTTGGCAGAGATTCTGTGAAAAATTAGGCTCTTCTGAAGAAGAATTTGAATTAAAAAAATACCCTCAATTTGATCCTTATTATAATTTTCTAACCTCTAGCAATAAGTTAAAAAATTTAGTAAGCGACCCAACTCTAGACGCAGTTAGCAAGCATTCCTTTTTACCATTTGTAAAAATTCTTACAAAAACTCCTCGTTACAGGTATCAAAAAAAGCATTTGCTTTATGGCTTGGAAACTAAAATTCGTCCAATTGCTTTTGCGTCACATTTCGATACATATTTATATGCGTTTTATTCTTTTACATTAACCGAAAAGTATCAAGAATATATTATTAAGCAAGGTTTTGCAAATTCTGTTTTAGCTTACCGAACAGACTTGGGAGGAAAAAGTAATATTCAATTTGCTAAACAAGCATTTGATGATGTGAAATCTCATTTTACAGAAAAAAAGGAATGTGCTGTGATAGCTTTAGATATAACTGGCTACTTTGATAATATTGACCATTTCACTCTAAAGGAAAAATGGTGTAAAGTGATTGGTCAAAAGCAACTTCCAGATGACCAATACAAAGTGTTTCGTTCTCTAACAAAATATAATTATGTTAGGATGGATAGCATTTTAAGGCATTTTAAAATAAATTTAAATAATAAGAAAAAAGCAGGCGAGAGATGGCAAACACTTTTAGATTTAATCCCTGATTCAATAGCAGGAAAATCATTTAAGGACAAATTTAATTTAATTAGAAAAAGACGACTTCTAGTTACTAATTTGCCAAAAAAGAATAAAGGTGGGACAGTTGAATATAGAGGGATACCACAAGGTTCTTCAATGAGTGCTTTATTATCAAATATTTATTTGATTGACTTTGATGAATGGCTATTTAATCTTGGAAAAAAAATGGGCTTTAAATATTACAGGTACTGTGATGATTTATTGCTTATTTGTGACACCAATGATGCAGAAAAACTAAATCATTTAGTTTTAAAAGAAATAAGAAAGTATAAATTAGTAATACAAGACAAGAAAACAGAATATTTAGAATTTCATAAAAATTCAAAAGGCAAAATTAGAGCATTTAATAAAAAGAAAATCAACCTTGAAAATGTTACATTAAATAATGATAATGAACAGAGATACTACAAAAAGTTGCAGTATTTAGGTTTTGAATTTAACGGAGAAAATATTTACATAAGACCAGGAAGTCTATCAAGATATTTTAGAAAAATGAAAGGTCGAATCATTAAGACTGTTATGATGTCTTACAGTAAAAATGGAAAATCAGATAAAATATTTAAGAAACAACTATACGAAAGATACTCGCACCTTGGAAAAAGAAACTTTTTAAGCTATGCAAGAAATGCTGCAAAAAAGACCTTTAAAAATGTAAAAGGTTTTGAATATGAAGGAATGGATTCAAAAAGTATAAAACGACAATTATCGGCACATTTTGGCATTATTGAGAGAGAAGTGATAAAAACGAGCACACAAAGGTACAGACAAGAAGCTGGTAAGACACAAAAAAGAATAGAAAAAGGAAAAAGAAGAAAGCGAAGAATATATAAAGAATAATATTATCTAAATATAATGGAATACTTTTTATACGACGACGTAGGAGGGAAGCATAATACGCGTGGAATGACATGAATTATTCTATCTATTATATCTCACTTTAAAGTTATAAACATTCCTGTTAATAACTATTTTTAACACTTTAAAGTTGTATATTTATATTTTTACTACATTTGTACTGTGAATTTATATCATGGCATCAAAAGAACAAGTAAAAAACTTCTTAAAGGAGTTCAAAGTAAATATGAATATCTGGGATATTCTTTTCCTCGACGATAGAGGGAAAAATTCCCAGACTCTTGCTGACTTGGAATTAATGCCTAATGAAAGAAAAAAAATTCTCGAAAATTTAGTAATTGATGATTACTGCGAAGGCCCTCTTGAAGAAACTCAATATGGAGGTTCTGAAATGTGGGTGTTTGGCAGGACGTTGAGAGGAAAGGAAGTTTATATCAAAATTACACTTGGACTTGAAAATACAAGTGTGATTTGTATTTCTTTTCATATTGCAGAGTATCCAATGGAATATCAATTTAAATAATTATGAAGAGCCCATTTACAGGTAAAGAAATGTCTATTGAAATTAAAAAAGAGGATTTAACTTTTAGAAAGGAAACTTTCAATGTTACCTATCCTAGTTTTTATTGTAGTGATAGTAAACAATACTTTACTACGACTGAATTTGATACTATTAAGATGAGACAAGCTTATAATCAGTATCGAGACAAGCATAATTTACCTTTTCCTGAAGAAATTCAGGAAATAAGAGAGAAATATGGCGTTTCTGCAACTAAAATGTCTGAAGTTTTAGGCTTTGGTATTAATAGCTATAGAAATTATGAAAATGGTGAAGTGCCAAATCAATCAAATGCAAATTTGATTCAATTAGCAAAAAATCCTATTCAATTTAAGTCTTTAGTCAAATTGAGTAATGTTTTTAAAATTAATAATGACGACAAGAGTGATTTCACGGATGAAGGATTTAAACTTCTTGATAAAATTGACAGGTTAATAGAAGAGAAGAAGAAAATCAGATTTTCGATAGGGTTTGAAAATTATTTATTGGGCAATAAATTACCTGATAATTATTCCGGTTACGTTAAACCAAACATTGAGAAATTAACTGAAATGGTTGTTTTTTTTGCTGAAAAAATGAAACCTACGGTAACGCCCTTAAATAAGTTATTGTTTTATTGTGATTTTCTTCATTATAAACAAGAAGCTATTTCAATTAGCGGCACTCGATATAGAGCAATAAACATGGGGCCTGTTCCTAATAATTACGACAGTATATTTGATTATATTGAGAGTACAGGTGTTATCGAAATAAAAAAAACAGAGTTCGATTGGGGTTACACGAAAGAATTTATAAGTAATAAGGAATTTGAATCTGATAAATTCACGGATAAAGAATTAGAAAGTTTGGATAGGGTTTATCAAGAATTTAAATCCAAAAGCACAACTGAAATAATTGAGAGAAGTCATCTTGAAGATGCTTGGAAAGATAATTTTGAAAATGGTAAAAGTTTAATTGATTATAAATATGCGTTTAATTTAAATATATAAGCCGATAAAAAACAAAAATCCAATCTATTGCTGGTAACAATAAATTGGATAGAAATAAGGGATTTAAAGTTTTCGAGGACTTCACAATTAAGACTTATCATCTTAACATTTCCCATTTTTTGTTGTACAAAGGTACAAATTAATATTATTTAAACAATACCCAGTATAACACCTACCTGAATAGTACGCTCAAGCTATTTTTAAGAAATGAGTTAATCCATTAAAAATTAAAGAAATGGAAAAGTTTATATTCAAAGTTAATAGACAAAAATTTGAATCTGTTAATGCAATTATTACAGGTAAGGAAATTTTAGATAAAGCTGATTTGTTACCTGCAGAAGATTACGAATTATTAATTAAGGTAAATGAAAAAGGTTTTGAGCCAGTTCAATTAGATGAAAAAATTGATTTAAAAGGAGCTGGAATTGAAGGTTTTTTTGCAAAACCTTATAAGAAATTAATAATTTATGTTGATGATGAACCTGTTGAAGTTGATGAATGTTTCATGACACCAAATGAAATCTTAACTGCATCAGGCAAGAGTGCTAACGGATTTTATTTGAAACAAATAAGTGGGCATAAAGAAGTTAGTTACAAAAATGATAGAGAACATAGAGTAGCCGTTAAAAATGGTCTTAAATTTAGTTCTTGCAAACTTGAACCTACAACTGTTTCGTAGTTATGGGAAATCAAGAGTTAATGAGTCAGTTGCAAAGCAAAGGACTCGAAACTTGGATGCACACAAATAACTTTGTGTGCTTCAAGTTTATCGTTCCATTAGGAAGGTTTAAAGGACAAGAAATTGAAATAGCTTTACAAGGCCAGCAATTTCCATTGCTACCGCCTTCAGGTCCACATATAAAACCCCATTTACTTCCAATTACAGGAGGTGGAGGCGCACATCCTTTTGGTGGAATACACGACAGAAAAGTTCCTACACCAGAATATCAATATTGGAGTCGACCATTTAGAGGTTGGACTTCTGGTATGACTGCGGATGATTATTTAGCATTCTTAAGAACATTATTAGATTTCGAATGAAATATAGCATAACAATGACAGAAAATGTCAATAGGATATTTTTTGAACACCTCATTAGAGAGGATGGTCAAGAAGACTTATGCTTTGCTTTTTATAAATTATCTTCTGGAAAATCAAGAAAAACAGGAGTGATTAATGAGTTGATTCTACCAGAATCTGGGGACAGGAATGTCCATGGAAACGTAAGTTTTAATTCAGCTTATTTTGATAAAGTGACGTCTTATGCATTAACTAATAATTTAGGAATCTGTTTTATCCATAGTCATCCTTATCCAGGTTGGCAAGGAATGAGTTTTGACGATATTGAAGCAGAAAAAATGTTAGCTCCAAGAGTTAAGGCAGTTACAGGTTTACCTTTGATTGGAATGACAATTGGCACAGATAATTATTGGAGTGCACGCTTTTGGGTAAAAGAAGCTCCAAATATTTATGAGCGTTATTGGTGTGAATCCGTAAGGGTAGTAGGGAAGTCTCTAAAAACATATTTCTGTGATGATATTTTTCCAAAATCTAATTTCGGAGAAGAGTTTAAACGTACAATTTCATCTTGGGGAGATTTAAAACAACATGAAATTTCTAGATTAAAAATTGGAATAGTAGGTTTAGGTAGTGTTGGTTCAATAGTTGCTGAAGCTATTTTAAGGACAGGTATTAGGAATTTAACGCTTATTGATTTTGATTTAGTTGAATTGAAAAATCTAGATAGATTATTAGCAATAAATAGAGCTGATATTGGAAAATATAAAGTAGATATTCAAAAAAAACGTCTTTTAAAAACCGAACTTATTTCAGATTTAAGTATTAATGCTGTGCCGTATAGTATTACTGAAAAAGAAGGACAAGAAGCAGCTCTTGATTGTGATGTTTTATTTTCTTGTGTAGATATGCCTTTGCCGAGATATGCTTTGGATTGCTTGTCATTTGCAAATTTAATTCCAGTAATTGATGGTGGAATTGACACAAATCCAATGGAAAATTTATCAAATATAGATCAAGCAAGATGGAAGACTCACACAATAGGACCTGAAAGAATCTGTATGCAATGTTTAGGTCAATATAAACCTGAAGATGCTGCATTGGAAATATCAGGAGAATTGGATAATCCGAATTATATTAAAGGATTACCAAAGAATCATTTTATTAATAGAGGTGAAAATGTTTTTGGTTTTAGTTTGAGTTTGGCAGGAATGGAAATACAACAATTCTTATCCTTGATTTTGAAACCAAGGGGAATTTATTATGGTCCGAAAGAAATGGATTTTAATACAGGTAATATAGATTTCGATTTTGACAATGAATGTAGGCAAGATTGTGCAATTTCTCTAAGTTTACTTGGTAGTGCAGATGAAACAAATAAATCACTTATAATAAATCATTTAGCAGCAGAAAACAGTAGAATTAGACATGAAAATTCGTTACTAAGTAAAAAGAACAAAGGATTTTATATTTTTTTAAAAGAATCTATAAATTCCTTGTTTAGCTTATAATTTTCTTGCCATTTTTCTTTTTAAAAGCTAGTAAATGATTTAATTGAGAATGTAGGTTTGCGCCTATTCGGACAACAATCAAATCCAAGTAAATCTATACTCTTTACAGAACGTACCTTCTGTAAATAGTGTGCTTGGCAACACAAATTTTAGTAACTTCCTTTAAAGTTTAGATAAAGGCTGGGCTTTTTAACCAAGATTTAAGAAAAATATGAAATTGGCACAAAAAAGCCTATAATAGATATCGGCTTCACTAGCTGACTTAAACTAAAAACATTTGTTAACCAGAGGAAGTAATGCAAAAGTATTACTACAGTTCCTTCCAATCTATTTTAAAATATGAGTAATTTGTTATAAAATGGGGTTCTTTAGTTTAACCTAAAAATCATGAATTGAGCAAGACCTTTAAGTTTCGAATCGTATTGGACGGCAGTGAACCCCAAATATGGCGTGAATTTTTGGTGCCCTCCGATATCACTTTTTACAGATTTCACCACATCATCCAAATCGTTATGGGATGGGAGAACTATCACCTATACGAATTTACCATGGACAGCTATCGTATCGGCCAACAATTTGAAGACGATGGTTTCAATGGTCCTCATGAGGTGATCGATGCACAAAGAATAAAAATTGGTGACGTTCTGAAAAACGAAGGACAGAAAATGTACTATCTATATGATTTCGGAGATTACTGGCAGCATTCCCTGACTTTGGAAATGGTCATTGATGATCTCGGGCTTCCATTTCCCGTCTGTTGTTCAGGTGAACTGAGCTGTCCCCCGGAGGATGTAGGCGGTCTCCCAGGTTTTTATGATTTTTTAAAAATCATGTCCAAGCCCAAGGATCCAGAGTATAAAGAGCTTAAAAAGTGGGTAAAAAGTAAGCTTGTGGCTATTGATGGTAAATATGACCCTCAAAAATTCCCTATAGAAAAGGTAAATTGGGTGCTGCTCAATTTAGATGTTTATATCAAGGATTGGGAAAATGAGTGTAACCAAGCGTAGAAGTTCAAATATAGGATAAAAGCAAATTCTGAAATAACTAATAATTATAATATGAGAGATAGATTCGAAATATTTTGCGATGCGTTCAAAGACAAGAACCTTATTGAATTAGAATCAGAATTTTTGCATAACAAGTTTATGAACGCAGATGAAAAACGAAATTTAAAGATGCTTGTGAGAAACCGAATATCAAGCGCAAGTCTGGTAGAACTATTGGGGGCAAAAAAAATTGGCGAATATTTTATTAAGAATGGATGTTCTGACATCGAATACTATAAAAATCGCTTGGAAAAGATTGAAGATCGATTGAAAGTTCTTTAAATATAGCTTTTGACTTTAACAGTAGTATCATAACAATGAAAAGCCCTAATCCAGTTTTTGAAAGTTCAAATAAAGGATTAACATTAGTATTGATTTAAAACTACATTCTGAATAGTAATAATAACATAACAACTGGTAATTTTTTTGCTTCTGATCTTTTCTTTAAATGGAAGAAAATGATTGAACAAGCTAAAAGTTCAATTTGGATTTTCACCCCTTATTTAGATTTTACATTAAATAAGCTTTTAAGTAAATCATTAAATGATATAGAAATAGTCATAATAACATCATTAGAAGGAGAAAATCCATTTCTGAGGGGGTCCCAATTAAAGGCATTAAAAGAATTAATCTCTAATGGTGTTGTAATCAAAAACCTTAGTGGTTTACATGCCAAAATTTTATTAGTCGATAATAACTATATTTCTTTAGGTTCTCAAAATTTCACTTCTAGAGGGAGGAAAAATAAGGAGGCTGGTTTTCAATCGAATACTTCATTTCTTGAATCCGATATTCTTCAAAACCTAAACGATTGGCATGATCAAGCAAATATTGTTAATGCTGAACTAATAGATACTTTAATTGAATACGTAAAAGTTAATGAAGATGAGCTTGCAGAATTAAAAAAACGACTTGAAGAAGATTTAGAATCGATAATAAATAAATTCACCAATGAGGAAAGTAATTTTACGATAACAGAATCGGAACATTATAATACAATTTTCAGATATGCTCAAAGTGATGTAATTGTATACAAAAAACTTTCTGGAATATACAAAAATTACTTTTCTTTTAAGGTAGATGCTCCCAATGATTTAAGTCAATGGATAAAGATCGGTACTAAAGGCGAAGAAGAGAAAGTAAGCTTACCAGCCTATTTTTATTTTCCTTCACTTAATTCTAAAACTATGCAGATGGCATTTCTTAGAGTTCATATTACCACAATTACCTATATGAAGTCAGAATTTCATATGAATTTTTGGAGTGGATTTGATATAAAAGGAAAAAGGTTCACAGTAGATTTCAAGTTTCTCAAAACTAAATGTAAAGAGGCCAATATTAAAATTACGTTGTCTAGTGGGTTGATAGGAAAGGTGAACTTATATTATCTTTTTAATGCCATTGAATTTAAATTGGTCAAATCAAAGTTTAGCAATAATGTTTGTGAGAAATTTATTAATGATAATTTATTGAATAAGCCGAGAAAGATGAGAGAATTTTTATATGATAAGGTAAGGCCTCAAAAATTTACAACTAAACAAGACCAACCTGAAGAAATTGAAAAATTTTTACCAAAGGATAGTTATGAGCTTGGTATAATGGAATTTCAAAATCAACCGATTCTTATTTTCGAAGAATATTAAAAGTTCCAATGATAGATTAAATATATTATTGATATTTAATGAATACATGACCTAAAAGTAAAAAAAGAAATGTTTAAAAAGCTTGTTGACCTAGTAATAAGGCGAAATTTAAAAAACAAAATTCAAATAATGCATGAGTAATAATTTTGATGCTCAAGTTCAAAGAAATTTGTTGGGTAGGCAGTTAGAAAAAGACGGAAGGGTAGTAGATGCTATGGCTCTTTATGAAGCAAATATCTCTGAGGATTTTGAAGGAAGCTTTCCTTATCGAAGATTGGCTATTATATATCGTAAAAGAAAATTGTTATCTGAAGAAGTACGGGTTCTAGAGAAAGCCATTTCTGTTTTTGATTTATTAGTTTCATCAGATAGAAGTGATATTGAGCCAAAATTGGATGAATTCAAGGAAAGATTAAATAAAGTACAGGTTAAATTATCAGAGTTTAAATAAAGGATGAATAAGAAAGCCATTCCAATTATTGATTTTGATTTGTCCCGGATGAAGGAAAGTCCTAGTGTCATAACTGTTGGTATCAGTAAGCTGTTCGTTTATCTGATACATGAGAGTAACCTTGAGGAAGCCCAAAAGAAAACTTTCCTAAAAATAATACAAGAAAAAAACTTGCCCATGGTAGAAATGGCCAAGCAGTTTGCTTTTCATTTGACACATAATTTTTCGGATGAAGTAGGACAAGAACTTTCGGCGATACAAAATAAAGAAATTGGGTTTGAAAACATGCTGGATAATGAAGAGCTTGTTGATTTTGTGGAAATGGAATTGGTCGACCCTACAACGACCTACCGAAAATGGGAATTCGGAAAATTTGCCGTCCAATATTTTATCAATAAAATTAATAGTGTGGAATTTGAGAATATAGAAGGCAACAATGATATTGCAACAAAAGAGTTTATAGAATCATTTGCTTCAAACCTAGATACCAAAGCCATTAAACTGGACGACCATGAGAAGCTGTTCTTAATTGTGGCAATAAGGAATAAGTTGTCTGAAAACAACCTGAATATAGCTACTTACGATTTAATGGGAAGTTTCGTGCATCGCAACCTTTTAGGAATGTCCCTTCGTATGGATATCCTGAAAAATTCGTTCCAGGAATCCCTTTCCCTAACCATAAAGAATCAAAACCATAAAGGCCCCAAGCGATAATGAATGCCAAAAAGTTGCTTACATACTTGGATCAACTCGAAAGGGAGCCTAACCTAAAGGTCAATGGGAACACCTACACCTTGGAACAGGTCAAATTGGCTAAAAAGATAACTGCCGATATAGAAATTGAACTTGGTGTAAAACCTTCAAAGCCAAAACTATCAAGAAGGCGAGCATTTATAGTTATTTTGGAGGAGCTGTATTATGATATCCCGGAATACCCTGAAGAGCTATCTTTAGATGTTATTCACAGAAGGGCCGTCCAACGTTTTGAGTTTGCCCAACGCACCTTAAATGGACTGTCGACCCCGAAGGAAATCCATCCAAAAGATGCTTGTCGGTTCTTCGAAGACAACGGTAGTAAAAAAATGAACTACAGGAGGGCGCTATCCTATCTGGTAAATTTCCGCTCCTTGTTTTTTCAGGTTTCCCCAGCAGCAGAATCCCTTAAAGAGAAATACCAGGAAGTATTGCTTTGTTCCTAAAAAGTGGTGTACACCACTTTATGTACAGCACTCAAAATCTAATTCTTCACTTGCCCTTAGGTTTGCCATAAGTTAATCGGAGGTCACGTAGCAAGCTATGTTTTTGCTAGCAAAAACTGCTCACTTTGTTCGCAAGCTTGTCGGGGATCCTCCCCAAACCCCTAAAATTATGGCACGTCCAAAAAAGAATTTGGAATCGTTAAGGGCAATGCAGATCAACATAAGATATAGTGTAAACGAATATCTCGTGGTTTCCGATAATGCAAATTGTCTAGGAATTTCAGTAGCCGATTACGTAAGGAGGAGAACTACGGGAGTGGTACTACCAAGAAAAAAAGTTTCAACAGAAGATAGAAGGCTATTTATAGAATTGAGCCGAGTGGGGAACAATATCAACCAACTCACCAAAAAAGTCCACTCCGGCAAGCACTATCCAATACAATTACAAAATGAATTGATAGCACTTAGAAAGTTGTTGAACGCTTTGACCTTAAAAATCGTCAACCATGATAGCTAAGATCATCAAAGGGAAGGATTTCTATGGGGTGCTGGCCTATAATGACCAAAAGGTAGGGCAGGGGAGCGCACACATCATCGATGCCAATATTGGCCTGGGTTCAACAATAGAAAATACCAATACTTTTAATACGGTCCGGGCATTACGGCCAAATTTGGGAAAAGC
>TARA_R110000744_G_scaffold6208_1_pt1 | contig 13079 bp, 17 predicted proteins | sample TARA_R110000744 | Tara Oceans TARA_R110000744 (sample SAMEA4398083) | marine metagenome | biome: Polar Biome; feature: [DCM] deep chlorophyll maximum layer (ENVO:01000326); material: water (ENVO:00002006), including particulate matter (ENVO:01000060) such as... | depth 36 m | reverse complement strand
CGCGGACCTCTGGCTCGAGGTCCGCGGCGAGCGAGCCGAGTGGCTTGAAAGGAGGTTAAATGATCAACAATGGGGTGGGCTTCATTACGAAGCTATGGAGAATTATTTCCAATCCTAAACACTGGGAGAGTCGCATGGGCTGGGAGCACTTTTTGCTAATCTTCATCGGCAGTTTAATTGCCGGCTGGGTCGCGTTGTGATGTTGGAGGGTATGGTTCTTTACTATCTCGGCACCGCCATTGGTGTCTTGGTCGTCGTCATCATCATGGGCGTGTCTTGAAGTACCGGCTCCCGATCAAGAAAGGCGGCGAGATTCCGGTAATTGCCGTCATATCTTTGGGGGATGCCAAGGAACCGGTTGTCCACGACACGGTCCCACAGACACCGGAAGAGGAAGAATGGCTGAATGCAGAAGCTGCGGACGGTTGATCTATTCTCTGGGATTGGCGGCTTTGCCCGCGGTCTTGACATGATTGGGACGGAGACATCTGGAAAGGAGATCGCCAATGAGTGACCAACCCGCCCCTGACCAAAATCCGGACAACTTTGAACGATGCTTCGGGCGCCTCGACAGGTGCCATGAGGCAGCGGCCCGGGCGCACGACCCGGACATCCGGAAACTCTGGATGCAACACGCGGCATCGATCCGCGCAAACTACGAGAGAGGAAAGAACTGATGTTTGGATGGTTAAAGAAACGAAAGACGCCTGAAGCCCCCGTCATGGAGCGCGTTCCCAAATGGTGCCACCCCGGCAAGGCCGGCAAGCGTCTGCTTTGCCCGGAACCGGATTGTAACGGCCCCTCCCACGTCTACCACTTCCGGTGGTCGGCCTTGGTCTGCCCCCATTGTGGCGAGGCCAACGACAAGTACGACTGGTATCTGGCGCCCAAGGACCACCGCATCGATGCGCGGGATCATGCTTTCGCGGAGGAGAAGCGCAAATGACCTCCGACTACATCGTAGAACTCCGCATCCGAAACGGCTACATGCGGAAGCAGATGCTCGCGAAAGGTTACTACTCCAACGCGGAACTCAGCCGGGCCAGTGGCGTTAGTTCGTCGCGCGTTGGTACTTTCATGAACCTGCAAACAGCACCGGTCAAGAAATCGGGCGACTGGGCCGTCGGCGTTGAGGAAATAGCGGTGACCCTCAACTGTTTTCCCGAGGATCTTTTCCCTCCGCAACACCTCGAACAGCCTTTGAAGAAGAACAAGGCGGAACTGGAGATGGACCTCTATCAAATTTCGGCCATCTCGAACGCTTCCCCGGAGATGCTGCTTATTGCAAAGGACGCCCAAAATATTCTGGCAGATGCCATCGATTCATTGGGGGAACGCGACGCCAAAGCCATACGGGAGTATTTCTTTGACGGCATGTCTCACAAGGAGATCGCGGCTGGGATGCCCCACGGCGAGGAATGCAACTGTGCAAAATGTTGCGGCAACGTCGGCCCGAGCATAGGGGTGTCGTCGGACCGGGTGCGTCAACTCATAGCACGCGGCACAAGAAAGTTGAGACGGGCAGTAAGAGGCCAGGATGCCGCGAACGAATTGATCCGGGACATGCGGGAGGCGCCATGAAAGGTGTATTTGCATCCCGTCCGCGGTCATATATGCTCGGTCGTGACGCCTTGTTACCTCCCCTGCCAGCGCGAATCGCCACGAACGCTGCTGGCCGAGGTGTCCGACTAGCGGCGGGCTCCCGAGCCCGTCGCTTTTTTATGCCATTTTAGACACTACTCCAGGTTTTGCGATTGATTATGGAACTCAGGTTCCCTTTCGATATTGGGATGGATGACCGTATCTGTGCGTAGGTTCGCCCGTTGGCGTGCATGGCTCTCATCTCCAACACTTGCTCTTCAGTGAACTTTCTTCCGCCAGTTGTTTGCCGCCCATGCCGGATTTTATCGGCAGTGTTCTCTGCGGCGGTTGCCCACCTCAAGTTGCTGTAATGGTTGTTCCGTGGATTACCATCCCAATGAGCACACTGATGGGATGGCGTTGGCGGCGCTCCTACAAAAGCCAGCAGCACCTCACGATGTGCGTAGACATGAGCTTCCCTCCCCTCGATCCGGATCTTGTACTCTTTGTAACCTCTTTTTTTCACATTTCCCTTCAGCACGATCCCTGCGACCCTGTTTGATCGGGCAACTAGCAGACGCAGATCACCATATTCCGAAACCTCGTAGAACGGGAAGCTTGCGGGTCGCCACCTAATGTCTTCAGGCATCTGCCGTCCCCTCAGTGCGGCGTCTCGTCTTCCACGTCGAAGCCGTCGAGAACATCTTCAAACGACACGTCCTCGTCGCCGGCCAGGATTCCGAACGTCGTCGTCAGCAGCCTCGACAGAAGATGGAGGGTTGGCATCAGGCCAATTTCCTGGGCGCCCCGCTCGAAGGCCACCCTGAACAGCACGACGGTCTGGGCTGGGCCAGACATGTCCTCCGCCGATTCCGCCAGGGCGTGGGCGGCTTTGTAGAAGTCCTCCATCACAAGGCCCGTTTAATCTGCGCGTACAGGGACAGGACATCCTTGTCGAGGGGACTTTGGTCCGCCACCTCGACAAGGAACGCAATTTGCTGCGACGGCGACCGGTGATTCTTCTCGGCCATGGACCAGATCATCTTCCAGGTATCGAACGGAACGGCGACGGATTTGAATGTTTTAGCTCTCGACTTGGTTCGGGGCATTCGTTATCTCCTCGAGGTGGGCCAGTTGTTGTTTCACTTCTTGGTAAATTATTGCTGCATCGGGATCGCACCTTTCGATGACGGCTGTAATGATCTCTTCATTCTCGAAGTTTAAGGATTGCATTTCTCCAATGAAAATCGACAACACACGATCTGCGCCTTGCCTGTAAGTTTTATCTGTCCGCAAAGGATTCATCCGAGCCATTTCCTTAGATCCTCTCCCATCACCACACTGGCGATGTCCATTTTGCTGCGAAGCGCATCGACAATGCGCGTGTCGATGGTGTCCTCCGCGATCAGGTCGATGTAAGTGACGTGGTGCGACTGCCCGATACGGTGGGCGCGGTCTTCGGACTGCATGCGGACGGCCAGGTCGAAGCTGTTGGCGAAATAAATCATGGTCCGCGCAGCGGTGAGCGTGATGCCGTAGCCACCGGTCTGGGGGTTGCCGATGAAGAATCGCACGGCGCCGTGCTGGAATTTTGCCAGAGCATCGCTCCGATCGTCATCGGAGGTGTCCCCGAAATAGGTGACCACCTTGTCGGCGCCGTATTTTTTGGCGATGGCCGCGGCGATTCGTTTCACATCCCGCCGGAAGCGCGACCAGATGATGACCTTGCCATCAGTCTCCTCCAGGCAGTTCATCAGTTCGTCCAGCCGGTTGTCGGATATTTCGATGATCTCGCCGCTGTCGGAACGGCTGTATCCCGACAGCACCTGTTGCATTCGCAGTAGCTGGGTGAGGACGTTCTGCGTCGTCATGAACTCCTCGTCCTCTATGTGCGCGAGCGCGTATCGTTTGAGCTCGTCGTAAATGCGGGCCTGCTCGGCGGACAGGGAGACGTTGCGTCGGGTATAGATCTTGTCGGGGAGATCGAGACATTCCTCCTTCAGGATACGCGAGGAGAAGTGCTTCAGTAGCCCGGAAAGTTCATCCAGATTCCGGTAGCCCACCACCTCGTTGAAGGAATGGGAGCCGACGTTGCGTCGGTTGATGATGGCGTAGCGGTACTGAAAGTGAAAGAAGTCGTCGCCGCACTCCCCGAGTAGCGTCTCATCGAGGAAATGGCATTGCGCCCAGAGGTCCATCGGGGACTGCGTGACGGGGAAGCCGGTCAGGATGCGGCGGTAAGTCGCCAGGGGGGCAAGTTTGAGCAGCGCCTTCGTCCGCGAGGCCCGCGGCGACTTGATCGTCGTTGACTCGTCAATCGCAAGAAGTGCCCTGGAAGCCCGTAGGACGCTCGCCAGGAAGCGTTGGCCCTTTTGGGTGGAAAGTGCCTCGACGTTCATGATCAGCACCCTGAAGCCCTCTGCGGGCTTTGCGAGGCTCATCAGCGCCTTCTTGAGCGCCGCCGGCGGGTTCGGGCGCCAACGGACGACTTCGGCGTCGAGACGGTCGGGCATGTGCGCCGGGATCTCGATTTCGGCCCAGATTCGATAGACGCCCTTGGGGGCGATCACTATAAAAGTGTCGATCTCGCCGCACTCGTAGAGTATGGCGGCGTTGTCGATGCAAATCTTGGACTTGCCCGTCCCCATCTCGAGGAAGTAGGCCCAGATGACCTTGGCCCAAGAGACCTCGAGAACATCGGCCTGGTGTGCGTAGGGCTTCGTCTTGAAGATATACCCTTCCATGGGGGGATATTGTACACCCCATCGTTTGTGATAACAATATTACTTTTAGCTTGCGCCACACAAGATCATGGGGTAGGGTGGCTCCGTACCGCTTGAGAAAGGGAGAGCCGTGACAGCCAAAGTATATGTGACACAGGAGAACCCCCGCGTGGACATCGTGTCCGCAATCAGATGGGGGGATCTCGAGGCTCTCACCGCGGCCTACGACCAGATCCATCTTTTCCCTGACAGGATCGTAGCGCAAATCCGTGCCAAGCTTGACGGGTTCGGCGACGAGGACTGGCTTCTGGCCATGGGCGATCCAGCCATCATCGGCGTGGCCTTTGCCATCGCCGCGGGAATCAATGATGGCCGCGTCAATTTGCTCAAGTGGGACAAAATGGAAAAAAGTTACTATCCGGTAAAGCTCAACTTGAGTAAGGTAGGAGTAGAACTTAAACCTGACGAGGAGATACGTTAATGACAGACAGTGAAACGGACGCATGGAAACAGTTTGAAGCCGATGCCGATGCGTTTTCCAATCTCACGACCGAGGCCGGAACGGAGTTGTCCGGTCTCATAAGGCAAGTCGCTTCCGTCGAGAAAGACCTCGCCGCCAAAGAGGCCGAGGTCAAAGCTCTCAAAGCGAAAAAGAACGACTACTTGTTTGATCTGATCCCCTCCAAGATGCAGGAGATCGGATTGGACAAGGTGGAAGTCGACGGCAACGCGGTGTCTTTGATGACATTCGTCAGCGGCACGATGCCTAAAGATCCAATGCAGAAAGACATCGCTCTTTCTCACTTGAGGGAAATTGGGGCGTCCGATTTCATCAAGAACAAGATCACGGTGTCTTTTGGTGTGACCGAGGACAATCGCGCCAAGGCGCTACAGGCGGACCTAGAGGCTCAGGGCTTTACCACGGACGCAGAAACCAAGGTCGAGCCGATGACGCTCAAGAAAATCATAAAAGAATATGTCGGAAACGGTAAAGAAATCGATCTAGAAATCTTCAACGCAAGCATTGGCACCGTAGCTAAGATCAAAGGAGCATGAACGATGGCGAAGAACGGAAACGGAAACGCAGCCCTGGCCGCAGCGGAAGCGGCTTTTGCAGAAGACGCTGGCATGGGGTACGAGGAAGTTGATAAAGAGCACCTTCAAATCCCCTTTATCAGACCTCTTCAGGCGCTATCACCTCAACTTAAAAAGAACGACCCAGCTTTCCTTCCCGGTGCGTCCCAAGGAAATATTTTTAACACTGTCACCAATCAGGTGTGGGATGGCGACGAAGGCGTTGTGGTTCTCCCGGTCTATTTCCAGATGAAGTATCTGGAGTTCGTTCCACGTATGCAGGGCGGTGGTTTTATCAGTGAACTGTCACCGGACTCAGTGGAAGTGCGGAACGCCGTGCGGGATCGAGATTCTGGAATGACGCTCTTGGAGAATGGCAATGAACTGGTCAATTCAGCCCAGCATTGGGTGCAGATTGTTCATGACGACGGTGCCTTGGAAAGCGCAATTATCGACATGAAAAAGACACAGCTAAGTAGGTCGAGGCGGTGGAACTCCTTGATGATGTCCCAGAATCACAACGGCCAGAGAATGCCGCCGTGGTGCAACACCTACTTGTTGCGAACTGTTGAAGACGGCAACGACAAGGGGAGTTGGTATAGCTGGGTAATCACCCAGAAAGATCGAACGCCGATTGAGGAGTATGCGACGTCGCCGTTGACGATCAGCGCCAAAGAATTGCACAGCACGATCAAAGCGGGCGCGCTGCAAATTGCGGCCCCTTCTCCGGAAGTGAGTATGGGTATCACCCTCGATGACGATGTGCCGTTTTGATTTGAAGTGATGGCCCCCGCTACGGCGGGGGCCTACTTCTTTAATCACGATGGTGGACATCGCAGCACGCTTTCTCGACCTGTTTACGGGGTCCCGGAGCGCACACGCACAAGCTGACGTTCTCGGGCAGCAACGAGGGTCAAAGCAGCAGGCGAGATACGAGATTATTCGCCAGCCCTTGACCCTCGAACTCATCCAGAACCATCTGGACGGGAAGCTCGGGGTTGGGTCAATACCAATTGACGAGACCAACCATTGTCGGTTTGGCGCGTTGGACATCGATGACTACCATCTGGATCACGTCCAGTTACTGGTAAAAATCAAACGATTTAAGATCCCACTGATTCTCTGCCGCTCCAAATCCGGGGGCGCCCATTTATACCTTTTTATGACAGATAGCATATCGTGCGCGGAGATGCGCGACCGGCTGGCAGAGTTCGCATCGGTCTTGGGTTGGGGGAATGCCGAGATTTTCCCGAAGCAAGAGGAGATCAAGGTTGAACGTGGCGACACGGGTTCGTCCCTCAATCTCCCCTATCAGAACGCGAAGTACACAACGCGCTACGCCGTCCGCAAAGACGGCTCGTCCCTGTCGCTTGAGGAATTCGTTGAGCTTGCCGAGAAGTCGCGGATTACCGCCAAGCAGCTTACCGATATCAAGCTGGGCAAGAAAGACATCCTTCCGGATGGCCCACCATGTTGCCAGCAGTTGACTGAAAACGGCATCCCGGAAGGGGGCCGCAACATGACGCTCTTGAACATCGGCATCTATTACAAGCAAGCCGCGCCGAACGATTGGAAAGGGCTGCTTGAAAAGCACAATCAGGATTATTGCTCACCGCCATTGCCGGCGCGTGAGGTGGTCAGCATCCAAGAGCAGCTTAATAAGAAAGAGTATTACTACACATGCAAGCAGGAACCGATCCACAGCCACTGTAACAAGTCCCTGTGCCGTAGCCGGAAGTACGGAGTCGGGGACGCCGGAACCTTCCCCGTTCTGGGGGGACTGACGGTGGTGGAGTCGGAACCGCCCGTCTGGTTCATAGATGTCAACGGGGCAAGGCTTGAGCTCTCGACCAAGCAGCTACAGATGCAGGTGGAATTCCAGCGCGCATGCATGGAGCAGATGTACAAGATGCCGGCGCGGATGAAGGAAGCCGACTGGCGCGATGCCATCGACAATCTCCTCGCCGACGCCACGCGAATCACGGTCCCGGAGGAACTGACCCAGAAGGGGTTGTTCGTGGAATTGCTGGAGGTCTTTTGCACCAGCCGTATTGCCGCGCACACTCCAGAGGAATTGATGACGGGGAAACCCTGGACCGAGGACGGCGTGACGTACTTCAAACTCTCCGCTCTTCAAGAATTTCTCAAGCGCAATAACTTCAATCTCTACACCCGCGGCCAGATCACCGAACGCCTCAAGGAAAGGAACAATGGCGCCGAGGCAAGCCGCACGTACCGCTTCTTAGACAACAAAGACGAGTGGAAATCGGTGCGGGTGTGGCATGTCCCGGAGATGCGGCGCGGCGAAGTGGACCTCCCTGCGGTCACTTTCGAGGAGGAGGATCCACCGTTTTGATAGAAGCCTTAAATCAAATTAACCCCCTTCACAGGAATTAAGGCATGGAGATGCATGAAACCGTTCTAGGACCGCCCGGAACCGGCAAGACGCAAAGCATTTCCGACAGGATAAGAAAGTGTCTGGAAGACGGCATACCCCCTGACCGGATTGCTTGCGTGTCGTTCACCCGACGTGCCGCCATGGAAAGCCGTACACGGGTACAGACAGACATGGGTGTGGACGAGCGGGATTTGACCCACTTTCGGACGCTGCACTCCATGGCATATTGGGCGGGGGGCTATTCGACTGGCGATGTCATGGGGCCGGCGGATTTGAATAAAATAGGAGAAGAGGTAGGGATACCATTCGGCACCAAGTATGCGAGTGATCTTGAAACGGATTTCGATACACTCGGTGTGTCCAAGGGCGACCACTACATGCACCTGTACCACTTGGCGCGGAGCAAGATGCTCACGCTGGAGGAGATGTACAATGAGTCAGGCGACTATTCCGTACACTGGTCCGAACTCAGCAGACTGGTCGCCGCTTACGATGACTACAAACTGAACCGTCACAAAATTGATTTCACCGACATGATCGCGGAATTCATTCTGAGCGACTCGCCGCCCCCTATCGAGGCGTTGTACGTTGACGAGGCGCAGGATCTTTCGACATTGCAGTGGAAGATGATCGATGTTCTGCGGCAGTCTCCGGACATACAGGTCTTTGTCGGTGACGACGACCAGGCCATCATGAATTTCCAGGGTGCCGATGTGGGCGCCTTTCTCCGGGCTACGGAGAAGAAGACCGTACTGGAGAAATCCTACAGGGTGCCGCGGGATCCTTGGAAAGAAGCCCAGCGGATTGTCTGCCAGATCGAGGACCGCGCGCCGAAGACGTGGCATCCCAAGGACGAGGACGGCTCCGTCCATTTTCATCAAAGCATCTGGGACGTTCCTTTGGAGGAGGGGGAATGGTGCATCATGGCGCGGACCAATCGCATCGCCTCTCGGTATGCCAAGGCCCTACGCGACGAGGGCCGGGTCTACTCCCGGTTCGGTCATCCCAGCATTCCGGCCAAGACCTATGAAGCTATAACGGACTGGGAATCGTGGACGCGAGGGGCCGCGCTATCCGCCGAGAAGATCCAGAATATCTACACCTTCATGAAGGCGGACGAGGGATACACCCGGGGCCATGGTCCGCGGTCAAAAGGGCTACGCTCGCTGGACGAGGACTTCACGGCGACCTTGTCACAAGCGCGAGACAATTTGGGCCTTTTGACTGAAGGCGATACAAGATGGCACAGGGCGCTCGACAAAATCGATCTGGATACCAAGAATTATGTCCTCAATGCTTTGAAGCGGAAGGACAACGTCAAAAATCCGCGAATCAAGATAAGCACAATCCATTCGATGAAGGGCGGCCAATGTGATAACATAGTAGTAATTCCTGATCTGTCTTATGCAGCACATAAGGCTTACCGAAGAGATCCGTCAATCGAGCATCGGGTGTACTATGTGGCGGTGACGAGAACAAAGCAGTCCCTCCACATCATGATGCCCGAGACCAGAGAATTTTATGAGTTGTGATGCGTGAAGATCTGTTTGACGAGACCGTCTGGTCTCCACCGGAGATTCTACCCGATCTGTCTGGGGAGAAGATCATAGCGGTCGATGTTGAAACCAGAGATCCGCATCTCCGAGACCTGGGGCCGGGATGGCCACGGAAGGACGGCAACCTCATTGGCGTTGCCGTCGCGTCCTCTGACTGGAATGCCTATTTGCCGATTGCCCACCAAGGTGGGGGCAACATGGCGAAGGACATTGTACTCAGATGGCTCCAGGACCAACTTGACCACGGCATGGCCGTGGTCTTCCATAACGCCCAGTACGATCTGGGGTGGCTGCTGGACGAGGGAATAACGGTCAAGGGCCAGATTCTCGACACCATGATCGCGGCGCCGTTGCTGGACGAGAACCGGTTCAGCTATTCCCTCAACGCTCTGGGGTCGTCGTACCTTGGCCAGAAGAAGCTTGAAGACGAATTGAAGCGGGCCGCTGCCCAGCACGGCGTGGACGCCAAGGCCGAGATGTGGAAACTGCCGGCTGAACGTGTCGCGGCCTATGCCGAGATGGACGCGAGTCTCACCCTTCGTCTGTGGCACGTCCTCCATCGAAAGCTGAAGGAGGAAAACTGCGAGGAAATACTGGAGTTGGAACTCGCGCTATTGCCCATGGTGTTCGAGATGCGGCGGCGCGGCGTCCGGGTGGATGTAGAAAAGGCCCAAGCGACCAAGACCCTTCTTGAGGGCAAGGAGAAAGCCCTTTTGAAGGAGGTACACAGCGAGACCAACATCGATCTCGAGCCGTGGAATGCCAAGAGCCTCGCCAAGGTCTTCGAGAGTCTGGGCCTTGAGTACGAGGAGACCGAGAAATCCAAGGCGCCCAGTTTCACCAAGCGGTTTCTGAGCGGCCACAGTCACCCCATCGCTCGCAAGATTCTGGAGATCAGGGAATACAACAAGGCGAACACGACCTTCATCGACACCATCCTCAAGCATCAGTACGAGGGCCGCATCCACTGCCAGTTCAACCAACTCAGGTCGGATGACGGCGGCACGGTGTCGGGCCGCTTCTCGTCCAGCAACCCCAATCTGCAACAGGTGCCGTCACGGCATCCGGAGATCAAGGAACTGATCCGCGGCCTGTTCATCCCGGAGGACGGGTGTCGATGGGGGAGTTTCGACTACTCGGCCCAGGAGCCAAGGTGGCTCATGCACTACGCCTCTCTGGTGTCGGAGACCAAGGACGACGAGAAGGTGGTGGAGATCGTCAGCCAGTATCAGAACGACGATATCGACTTCCACCAGATCATCGCCGATCTGGCCGGCGTCGAAAGGCGCGATGCGAAAACGATCTCTCTCGGCATCATGTACGGCATGGGTCTCGGCAAGCTGGCGCAGACGATGGGAGACATCACTTTTGAAGAGGCCCGGACGCTCCGTCAGGAGTACGACGAGAAGGTTCCCTTTATCAGGGCGCTGGCGACGGCGGTCATGCAGGTTGCATCCCGACGCACCGAAATCCGGACGCTCGCGGGGAGGAAATGCCGCTTCCCCATGAGGGAGTTGATGGGCTACTCGAAAACCATGAGGCCCTCGATCCATGTGGACAAGCTGGAAGAGCGATGGCGCGATATCCTGGAGACGCCGGAGGAAGAACGGCCCAATAACTGGAAGGACCTGAACCCTGCCAAATATCAGGTCGCGTTCGTGTATAAATCGCTCAACAGATTAATACAGGCGTCCGCAGCCGATCAGACCAAAAAGGCGATGAAGGACTGCATGGACAACGGCCACTGGCCCATGCTCACCGTTCATGACGAGCTCTGCTTTTCGATAGAGGACGATGGTCAGGTGGCCGCGATCAAGGAACTAATGGAAAACTGCATCCCCGAACTTCGCATCCCGTCCAGGGTCGACGTGGGGCTGGGAACGTCGTGGGGGTCAGCGAAATAACTATTATTGACCCCTATTCTCAGAACGGGTCTTAGTCAGAAAATCCCTGAGATCCGAAGCCACGCGCCCTTCATTTCTACGTCGAAGCAGTTCAAATAAAGCGGCTTCCTGGGCCGGATGCTGAAGAGGATCACCTTCAGTAAATGGATCACCCGGATATCGCTCCGGTATATATCCATGCTTTTCTCTACGGCGAGTCCACTCTGTGGCTTTACCGGGCTTTCTAACCAAACCTCTTTCTTCTAAATCTTTTTCCGCCATAGCATCCACCATTCTAGAGTAGGGCTCATCCTGGATCCCTATTGCTTCCCGAGGGACTCTATCTGGATCATATTTTTCTGGGAATGTTGTTTCGTACTTAATTGGCTTGCCTGTCTCTTCGTCAATTATATCGTCATCGACCGAAGCTTGTCTGGCTACGATGAAATCGCCTATGTGGCGTAATTCATGATATAAAGTTTGCAAATAGCCTGCCCTCTTTTCTTCTGGAGTCATTGTTTTATTTACACCACCCCCATATGCAACATATGGTTGCAGTATACCACGTTCATCGAACATGAGATCTCTTATGGTTTCCTTGTAGGGAGTGGTTCCTTTCCAATCTTTTTCCTTGTCCCTATACATGGTCTGAATCCAGTCATCTATAGCCCAGCGCAGCCTCTTATTAAAACCTCGGCCCTTTTCTATTTGTTCCCTTGTATTAGTCTCCGTAATATCATTAGAACCCGTAGGCGCCCATCCACCAACACCATGATATGTATCTTCTGGGAGTCTTATTGCTCTTATTCCAACAGCTTCCGCGCCCAATGCCGCCATCGGATCCTGTGTTAACCAACCCTCAACTATTTTAACGTCTTCTGGCGCCAAAGTGCTAAGGAGAGCCTCGATACCTGATTGTTCTATTTCTTCGGGACGTTCGTTGGCCATTAAAAAGGGATTTTCCCCCTTAGTCCAATTATTCCCTCATTAGGACGGCCTTCATTTACGGCTCTGGATCCGTAAAGTTCCACATTTCCTCCGGCGACAGGAAATCCAATGCTACCGGAAAGAACTTGGTCTCGAAGGTTTTGTTCCATGTACTGGCCCCTGATCGTAGGGGCATTTTTGTCGAACATTCCGCTCAGAATTCGTGCTTGCCCACCTATGCCGCGCATCCTGTCGGAGTGCTCCAACTCGTTTCCATAAGGATCCGTTACACTTCGTTCGCTTCGACCGTACTGAGCATTAATGGAGGGTCTATCAAGCACTTCCTTCATAAAAGTAGGGATTATACCGCCCGGTAACTGGGCCGCGATACCAATATTCCAAGTGCTGGATTCGTCTTCTCGATTCTGTACGGGGGTTCCTCGTTCTTGCATAAATCGCAAGTAGTCTTCGGACATCCCCAGAGCTTCAGGAGTTACGCTTTGAGTTTGTGATTCATAGCCCCCTGATAAATTTAACCCCGTTTTGTATTTATTAGGGGCATCGGTTGCAGCATTCAATATACGGCCAACGTCCAGACCTTCTTTAGGTGTCTGCATATTAAACCGGGATCTCGAAACACCCTCTTGGTCGGAAACACTCCACCCACCTAAAGCCTGTTTCTCTGCTTCCTGAGTAGCCATCTACAGGTCCCCCCACGTCTTGCCGTCGAAGATCCGTGCGGACTGGCGATTGTCGCCATCAATGACGTAACTGCAATGGACCCAGCCGCTGGCCGGATCGTCGTCCTGGTAGAACTCGAGGATCAGCTGGTCGAAGGTGCAGTTGCCCTTGACCCAGAGAGCGAGGTCCTTGTTGGCAACGCCGGGAACCTCGAAATCGACGGCCTCTCCGGTCGTGTGCTGCGACGTGTCGGACG
>TARA_R110000744_G_scaffold55726_2_pt1 | contig 13085 bp, 13 predicted proteins | sample TARA_R110000744 | Tara Oceans TARA_R110000744 (sample SAMEA4398083) | marine metagenome | biome: Polar Biome; feature: [DCM] deep chlorophyll maximum layer (ENVO:01000326); material: water (ENVO:00002006), including particulate matter (ENVO:01000060) such as... | depth 36 m | reverse complement strand
CATGTCTAGAAATTTCTCTTGCATTTCCGGAGTAGCCCAATCTCTGAATTGGGCATGCCCTTCTGAAATATAACTGCCAGAGCCGGCATATATTGCCTTGCATGCGCCGATATTCTCCATGGTTGGTTCGCAGATTGCTGTAATCTTATTTTTCCCTATAACTGCTTTATTATATACATGTACATTTTCATGTTGTTTTAAATTATTATGGCATGCTGCATAATACTTATCCATAAGCTCGTAAGAATATATTTCTGCCTTTGGAAATTTCTCAGCAGCCAACAAAGAAAACCAACCAACGTTGGCGCCAATGTCCACAATATATTCCGGTAGCCGGTCGAATGCCATCTCCCCGATTCTATAACAGTCATCAATATAAACTTCTTTCTTTATCAAATCATAGTTGTTGATTCCCTCTCCAACTTGATCTTCATAAATCCTAGGAAAGAATGTGGGGGCATCTTCTTTACTCACTTTCTTCTCCTTTAAAAAATGTTTCTGAGCTTATGTTCTTGTCATCTACAAATAAATCATAGATTGGTTTGCCAAATTTCAAATCGTGATACTTGACTCCCCATTTATCAAATTGTTTTTCTGTCACATTTCTCCAGTCAATCCCTGAGCCGGTTCCTCTGGCTGTCCAGTATGTGATTGTATTTCCTTCATCATAAAGTTTATTGATTTTCTTTATATTCTTGATGATTGGCTCTGCTTGCGAATAATTTCTATTCTCTGGCGATGTGCATATCGTTTCATCAATGTCGACATAATATATCATATTTATTCCCTACTATAATCATCGGATAAACGCACAATGTCGTCTTCTCCAAAATAAGTTCCACACTGAACTTCCACAAATACTAAATCTTCTGTTTCGCTAGTGTTTTCTATTCTGTGCTTTGCCATGGTTGGTATAAAGACATGTTGTCCCGCGGGTACCGTAAAGGACGCGTCTTCAAGCGTGATGTGGGCGGCGCCAGAGACAACCACCCAGTGTTCGCTGCGCTTGTAATGGAACTGGTAACTGATGCGCTGTTGTGGCTTGACTGTTATTATTTTCACTTTGCAGTCGGGGGCGTCAGACAAGATGTCATAACTACCCCATGGTCTATTCTCACTTGATGCCATACTTATCTCCATATAGGGCTTCTGCTATCCCAAATTGCCACTCATAGTCAACATCGAATGTCTCTTCTTCTGGCACCACAAACAACTCTGGGTTGCCTGGAGTGTAGTCCCCCATCCAAACTCCGTCTCCCAGTGCAGACATGGATCCAGCATAAAGGCAGTGCGCTGCCTCAAGGGTTGTACCCACCATCTTGGTGTTCAGTATTGCCTCGCCATCGGGCCATGGCGTAATCAATTCCCCCTTGGTATTCCAAAAATAGTTCTTCTTCGCGATTACGCCGAACAAGCCATCGGAATCAGTTTGTAAATAGTGCCTTATAAAATTATCAATAGTCTCCGTTGATAGCAGACTGCAACAAGCATTAAGCATCAGAACATGCTTGTATGGAAGCTTGTCCCACCAGTCGAAGATTTCCGTCATTGGAGTTCCCTCTGACTTGGCAGATTTTTCGCTTCTCTCAAAAACATTGACTCCGCGATTCTTACCAATAGAAATAAGCTCCGGCTCATGTACTGCAAGATAAAAGTTTTCTCTTGGAAGCACCTTGCTGCCTAAAACCTTATCTATGGCAATGTCTGTCAATGTGGTGCCGGCAAATGGACGAACCATCTTATTGGGGCAGCGTTGCGAACCTAATCTAGCTTGAACGATCAAGCAAATATCTTTGATATTTTTCACCTAAAACTCCTGTTAAAACTTGTGTACTTATGTTGCACGGATGTCCGTGCCCTAAATTTTTAAACCTGATATCCTTCCCAATGTCATGCAGTAGGTAATCCCACAAAGCCAGAAACTGCTCAGAATATTTTCTAAGAGTCTCCTGCTCCTTTCCGCTCTCTAAGGTACCAGATTGAACTTTTTGCGCCTGAAACGAATGGAAGTGCTTGTCCTGCAAGTGGCTTGGTATCATGCCATCCATTCCCGCGATGTGAATCTCGCTAGCTCCGAGAAGAGCGGCGATGGATATCAACCTAGGAATAGCTCCAATCTTTGAGTGGTATCTAGTGTGTGCCCAAAACACCCTATCTTCATACTTTTGTTTGAATTGTCTCAATTCTTTTGGGTCTCTGCCAGAGTTCTCAAAACAAAGTATGGTGTCATGTCTTTCTAAATACTCATGTAATTCTTTATTAGAAAAGCGAACTTCGTCGCCGATGTTAGCCAGAGAGATATTAATATTCTTGATTCTGTCATTCATAAAAAAATGATTTGTAGAAAATACAAAATCATAATCATCCTCATTCCAATCTACTTCGGATGCTGTTGGACCGGCGCCTAATATTAATATCTTCGAGTCTTTAAATTTCTCAAGGCGACTGTTCTGCTGATAAATAATTTCACTATCTACCGATGCATCTCCCCCTTTCAAGTGGGGCACAAATATTCGCCTGACATAATCAATACCTCTATGGTGATTGTTGACGAAAGTTTCAGGAGGCGAAATAAAGGAAGATTCTGCTATAGAGCTATTAAACCAATTTAGTTCTTTAGTCCATTTCATATTCACACCTCAGCAGACTGAGCAGGTTCGCGTCCCAGTATTTTCCCTCGTTAAAATAGTGTTGACGGATTAATCCTTCGTCTTTAAACCCAATGTGTCGATATATGTCAAGCGCGTCATTATTGGTATACACTTCACACCATATTTTATTTAAGTTTAAATCTTTAAATCCATACTCTATCAAAGCCCTTAGAGCATCTGATCCATAGCCTCCGCTCCTATATTCCAAGTCGCCTACATATATTCCAAACTCGGCATGACGATTTATCCAATCTATATAGTAAAGCCCGCAGTGCCCTATGAGTTTTCCGCCTTCTATGTCATGGATTTCAAAGTTCACTTGCTCTTTGTCGCCCAGAACCATATTTTCATACCAGCGTTGCTGCATGGCTTTGTTTATCTCTCGGTACTCTCTAAAGTACTTTCTAAGCTCTGGCTTGTTTCTCCACAAACGCAGCTGCTCCAAGGAACTCTCCTCTACGGCAGATAGAAATACTTTCTTTCCCCTAATTGACATCTCTACCTTCTGGGGTGCCTGTCCATGATAATATTTCATTTTCTTTAATGCTCTTGGCTGCCCTTCTTCCGATGACGTCATAATAACTTATAGCAGGTACGGATTCTGGCAGGTATGGGCGTTTGGTTGTGATATTATCTAATGTATATACCTCTCCCTCTTTAATGTCTTTAGAGGCAACCACGGAGCGCATAGCCATCCTAAAGCTTTGCTCGCTGTCAGTCAACTCTCCTTCCTTTTGCTGCATCGCGATTTCTGCCAGTCGAATATGGTACACCATATCAGCTAGCTCTCTGGGTTCTATTGCGAATGGATGATCCGGACCTGTCAGTTGCCGGCTCATGGTGAAATGCTTTTCGATACAGGTGGCGCCCATTGCAACTGCTAATGGTGGAACAAGTATTCCTTCGGTGTGATCTGACAACCCAACGCGAACGCCATCAATTTCCTTGAGTTTTCTGATTTGCCCCAGATTAATGTCCATAATTGGCGTTGGATATGCGTTATTGCAATGTAAAATTGTAATATCTGCTTCTGGGTTCTCTTCTCTTATCCAATTAACTGTTTTTCTCGCCATGCTGACGCTCGAACCTATGCCGGCGGAAAAGATGATTGGCAGCTTTGCTCGCGCAACCTCTTTTACTATTCTTGGATCTGTGGACTCAAAACCAGCTATTTTAATTCTACTTACGCCGACATCACAAAGCTCTTTTATCGCTTCCTTGTCAAATGGAGTAGACATAAACTCAATGCCCTGATTATCACAATGCTCTTTCAAGAGAGCATGCCAATCCCTTGGAAGCTCCAATGATTCGATTAGTTCGCTAATATTTTCATATCCAGCAAAATCAGGAGTGCCATTTGCATACAGCGTGTTGGCAGAATATGTCTGAAACTTTACTGCATCGCATCCAGCGGAAGCCGCAACATCAATCAAAGATTTTGCCAGACTTATATCGCGATTATGGTTCGCGCCTGCTTCTGCAATTATAAAAGTTTTATTCACCTATGATTCTCACTATGTCACTAATTTCTTCTTCAGATAAATTTTGATGAATTGGTATATTAACAATTGTGCCAAACAAGTTTTCAAGGTTTTCTAGCGTGCCTTGATATTCGTCCTTAAAGTAAGTCATTTTGTGTAACATGGGGTAATTCCTCGCTATTCCCAATTTTTCCATTACTTTGTCGGCACTGTCAGAGAATGCAGTTCCAAAGTAGTATGATGATAATATATCATGATTTAGTACACTTGTCAAGGATATATTTTGCTTTATGTGCTGAAAATTGCCCTTTCTAATTGATAAATTGCCATTATGTCTTTTCATGCTAATTAGAGCCAAAGTTGCATTGAGATTATTCATGTAAAATTTAAATCCGCCGGCTGCATGAATGTCATATCCGGCGTCAACAGAAACTCTTCCAAAATTCCTATAAAGTCTAAAATATTCATCTGCATGCGCGTCGTCTGTAGATATCATTCCTCCATCAGAGGAACAAATTGGCTTATAGGGGTGAAAAGAGAAGAACGAGAAGTCGCATTTTATATCCGGCGTGACACAATGCGCCGAATCAACTACAATTATTTCATCACCCAATGGGTGCCAGTCTTTTATATTGCTGACGCCTCCGTATAAAACAGGCATAAGAACAATCTTATTGCCACTCGGCCCTCTTCTTTCCATATAGTCTTTGGTATCAAAAAGCAATTCGTTATTAACATCAACGAATATAACATTGTGTCCATGATGCTTTGCCGCCCAAGCTGGGGACACAAACCCCAGAGAAGTCGTGTAAACATCACATGTACCATACTTTTCCTTAAGAAAGGCAAATATCATAAATGCGCTAGCGCTGGCAGAGTTTGTGGCTACATTATATTTCTTGCGTGAGAAGGGCTCAAATGCTTCTTCCAGCTTTGGAACATTTTCCCCAAAGCCTAGGGCGCCCTCTAGCAGTACTTCGTGAACTTCTCCAAGCTCTTCATTTGTGAAACGAGATTCATATACTTTCATTTTTCTACCCTAAAACTAAAAACTATTGATGAAAATAATTCATACAATAATGAATGCCTCTTTCATACAAATCTGGTTGCCTGTGAAAAGTAACATGGCAACCGATTTCGGCATTATTCCAATGAGCATATCTTGGACCGCGAAGTAGGAGACTTAGCAATTTTGGATCGACTGTAAAACTTATGAATGGCTTACTATCATCTATGTGCGATACAAACTCTAAACTATCTTTATTAAAAGCAAATTTAGCATATCTCTCGACTCCTAGTGTTATATAAATTTCAGTAGGACTCGATACTCCTAAGTCCATTCTTTTGCGCTCGAATCGCCTATAGGACTCGGCACAAAGACTTTTAAGCTCTATGTAAGAAGGCTTCTCGTTGCTCTCAAAGTCAAACTTTACCTTGCTTAAAATATTTTTATAATAATCGCTCTTCTCTTCAGCTGTAAAATGTCTATACGGATTTGTCTGGGTTTCAGTTGGCAAATCAAAGCTATCCAAAGAATTAAGAAGTATGCCCTTCGACTTTCCTTCACTGGAAGAAGTATATCTGTCGCACGTTTCTTTAATGTCGTTGATTGCCCTGTACTTTTCTAGCTCAACCAGCTTACCGGACAAGCAATATGTTCCTGCCATCGGCATGAAGAATCTTGGTTTAATGTCGTTGATATAACTCATGCCGGACTGTAAATAATATTCTTTCTGGGCTGCACCTTTTTCTAATTTCTCTTCATCAGAATAGTTAGTAAAGCACTGTGGGTATGCGCTGGCGCCGGTATAGCCTACCATAAGGAAGTCAACCTCATACTCTTCCATCACTTTTGCAATTGCAAACTTTGCGACAGGATAAGGGCAATCATTGACATTCATTACCGTATGCATGCCATCACTAACAACGCAAAGACTATCGATTACGCTGGAAACATAATTTGTTTCCATCTTTCCGCAACCAAAAGACTTGTGACACATTTCTGGATTGCAGAATCCGGCAGGTATTATTTTAATATGCAGGCTGTCGTTGAGATAAAACTTCTCATCGACATCTATCTCTGTTACAGAAAATCCCAGTCTTTCAATATTGTTTTTTAGAAATGGTGCGTCAAATTTGTGTATAAGAATCGGTATGTTCTTATTTATTTTTGAGAGAGTTAATCTGCTAAAATGATCTGGATGTATGTGAGAAATATATATGTAATCAATATCTTCTAATATACTGAAGTCCAAGTCTTTGGTTGTAGGATATGAAGCCCAAGAGCCGTAATATTCCCCATCCACCAACCATGGATCAAAAAGTATTTTAACCCCTTTTGATTCTATTATTTCGCAGGCGCCGTAAACATGAGTAATTTTCACCCATCACCCCTCAATGCTTATTCCTACCTCAATAATTTCTCTCAAAGACGACACATCGTTATTGAGGTGCAAAGAAGAATTATATTCAAGCCCCTTATACTTTTTGTCATATGTGTGTTCTTTGTTTGTATATTGAGGGGCAACTACCATCAAGCTGTCATCTACTTCATAAGTGAATGGAAGCTCTGTTTTTGCTAGCATGTCCTCATGAATCTTCTCACCGGGACGCATGCCATTAACCACGGTGTCAGCCTCCTCAATTCCAGTTATCTCCAATACTGCTTTAAGAACTGTCTCAAGCTTATAAGATCTAATCTTCGGAATGAATACTTCGCCGCCTTGAGCAGTTTCAAGCGCGCTTAAGACTGTATCTACAGCATCATTAAGAGTAAATAGAAACCGACTACACTCAAAAGATGTTACTGGGATTTGTTCATTGTTCTTTACCTTTTCCATCCACAGGGGAATAAAGGAGCCGCGGCTTGCTATAACATTCCCGTACCGGACTGATGCGAAAATTGTGGTGCTGGAGTTGTAATCAAAGTTTGTGAATATTCTTTCAGCTATAAATTTACTAGATCCATAAACATTTATTGGCTGACAGGCTTTGTCAGTAGAAATCAACATACACTTTTTGACATCATTTGCCAAAGCTGCGGTTGCAACGTTTTGGGATCCCATGACATTTGTTTTTATACATTCGTCTGGATGGAACTCCATGTCATCAACTCTTTTTAGTGCTGCCGCATGTATTACATAGTCTGGCTTGTGGAGCCTCATGGTTGTATCTAACTTCGTAAGATCCCTCACATCCCCAATCACTCTAATGATATCGGGATCCGAACCAAAGGAGAGCGCTTGCTTGCCTTCGTCGCGACTGTAAACAATTATCTTCCATCCCAAATCTTTAATCTTTTTAATCAAAGCTTTACCCAGAGAGCCAGTGCCTCCAGTTATTAATATCTTCTTTCTCAAATTACCCCCTAAGTTTTTTACGAATAGGCTTTTCGCCTTCGGTTACCTTTTTGACTCCATCGCCATGTGCTAGCTCTAGCTCCCTAATGCCCTTAACTAACTTAATTAGCCCTTGTGGCTCTATGGAGGACAAATGATCAGAGCCCCACATTGTCCTGTCAAGAGTTATATGCCTTTCAATTATAGAGGCTCCTAGGTATATTGCGGCAACAGAAGTGCCCAACCTAAACTCATGTCCGCTATAACCTACTTCGCAGCCGTAGCGAGCCTTAAGGGTGCCTATACAGGATAGATTCAATTCCTCTAGTGGCGCTGGATAGCTTGAGTTACAGTGTAACAAACTAAACTCTGCTCCTTCTTCCCTCATCCACTCAACTGCGGTATCTGTTTCTTCTATCGTGCTCATGCCCGTAGAAAAGATAATCTTCTTTCCTGTTCTGGCAGTTGCCCTCATTAATTCTTCGTTTGTCATCATGGCTGATGGGATTTTCAAGAAAGGGATATCATATTCCATTAAAAATTCAAGACTATCCATGTCCCATGGTGACGCAGACCATGCAATACCTCTAGCCCTACAATAGGCATCGATATCATCATACTCTTCCTTGCCAAATTCAACGCGGTACTTGTATTCCAAGTATGTCATTCTGCCCCAAGGAGTATCTCTCATTACACTCTTCTGGTGCTCTGGTACGCATACGTCGGGATTTCTTTTTTGAAACTTCACAGCATCACAGCCGGCTACGGCGGCGATGTCTATAAGTTTTTTAGCATTTTCCATGGAACCGTTATGGTTGATTCCAATTTCTGCTATAACATATGTTCTTTTCATAATTGCACTCTCGGTATTTTTTCGTAAAGAGAACTTTTATCCGATGCAAGCTCAAGCTCTACACCGCGTTCCTTTAGCCACTTATAAAGATGTTCTGACGCTTCTCTGGTTGAATCGATTTCCCAATCTAAAATATCTCCTCGATTGTGTAACGATTCTGTCGAACCAAAGAAGTGTTCATAATCATCCAGTTCTTTAGGATTATTATAACACAGATCCCACCCAAGTGCAACTATTTTCTTTACTCCAAGGTGCAGCGCTGCATATAAAACAGTCTCGTACATTATGCCTGGACCGCATGGGCGCTCGACTTGATTATCCAAAGTATATTTTTCAAAGTCTTTTGTCACACTAAGAAACTCGTTGTTTATTTCAGTCCTAATTGGCACTTTAAAAAACAAATCGTTCTTTTGAAATCTGCTCCAGCGCTGTCCGTGGGCATAATTACTGCTGGCAATTGAAATCGGTGACATTTTGTCATAAACGTAGTGCTCCCACAGAGGTGGATTCATTGGGGGTGGCATATTGGCGCAATTAAAGAAATGAAAATCCGTAATGTCTGGGAACGTTTCATACGCCTGCTTCACAGAAAGAACCAATTTGTTTTTTAATTTCTCTCTCAAGAAGTCAGGATCGTAGTCGGAAAGAGATGGGCCACAAGATAATATATAACATGTCTCTCCCTCAAAAGAATCTTTTAGCAACTCAACCTTTTCTTCAAGAGTCGGAAGTTTCAAGAGCTTAGATTTAATTTCCAACCTTTTCTTTTTAACTTTGCCAAGTTCATGTCCAGATAAAGTTGTGTGGGCGATGGCTTCATCAGAACTTTTAACAGTTTCGTAAATCATCTCTCCTATTTTTAGCGGAGAGTATTCGCCAGAAAGAACATTGTCTCTGCCGATGTTGCCCATGGCTTTCAACTCTTCTCTCTTGTGCTCCCACAGGTTGTATGCTTTTCTTAGCTGCTCTCTTGTGCTGTTGATGTGACATTCATACCACTCACCATCGTTCTCATATGGAACAATATTAAAAAGGCATGTGTCCCAGTGCCCATCGACAAGAAAGGCTGCATCTTTATGAACATATCCTGTGTGCCCTCCTTCCTTCGGAACTAGCACTGGTAAGCCTTTAGTTAATGCTTCTGCGATTGGCAAACCAAAGCCTTCGCCTCTAGAGGTTAACGCGAAAACATCAGAGTTTTCGTATAGCCAATTGATGTTTTCAAAAGGAAGAAATCCTGGTATCAAAATAATATTATTATCAACAGGATCCTCATACTTTGGATTAACCATATCGTGCTTATAGTATCTGATTTCATTCTGCATCGCATCTACACTATGTGTTCCGCTGGCATATGCTTTTAATATCAGAATAGCATCATCTTCTTTATTAAACTCTGCTGCCCACGCCCTGATTAGGATGTCGAATCCTTTTCTTTTCGTCCACTGAGATATTGATAGCACTGTAAACTTATCACCCAAATCAACAGGCAAGTCGAGCTTCTTTGCCGGTGTCTTATTTTCTTCGATAACGTGAGGAATGACTGTCGTTGCGCATTTAGCAGCCTCTCGGAACGGCTCCTTGTTCCACTCACATGGCACAATTATCTTATCAGTGTGATAATATTCATATACCTTTTTCCACTCCCACGGAACAGAGTCTGTTTCCCAAGTACATATGCTTATGTTTCTGTCTGATGCATTTTGTAATTTCAGGATTGAAGGGCTACAGTTTGGAGACGGGCGGAATTTGTCATCTGCAAATGTCAAAAGAGGGGTTGGCATATGCCACAAGAAAGTATATTTTTGCCTAACCATCTTATCAATTTCATCATCACCTTGGAACTCATACTTCTCGATAAGCGAGAGTTCTTCTGGAGATAAATTATTAGACTCCGTTATAACCGTAGAATATATTTTTAACTCAAAGGCTGCCGGATTATCTTTTAAATACTCATCTAAAGCGCTAAGATAGCCTCTCGCAGCTACAGCATATCCAGCCGTATCCCTAAACTGCGCGACATATACTATTTTCACAGCATCACTATCTTTTGAGAATCATCTTTTTCCTGTGCCGGTGAAGAGGAATCTAGCTGGAGAGCTTCTATAAAGTTATCATACATGATTTCTTCTGTGAAGTTTTCTGTCAAATATTTCTTTAGTTTCTTTGCTCTGGTTTCTGCCTTCTTATATGACTCTTTTACATTTCTCATTTGCTCTTTAAAACTAGACTCTTCGGGGTAACACCACATTGAATCTTTTTGTACAACGCCATCCCAGACAGCCTCTTTTTGCACAGGAGCTACCGTATATTCAACTCTTGAAAACATTGGACGAGTCTTTACTTTGCCAGTCTTCTTGTCCTTTTGTGGTGCAAACAAAAAGTCGTTCTGCCCGCTCCAAGCTGGGGCAATTACTGGCAATCCATAATGAGCAGCCTCAAATATCGGCAATCCATATCCCTCGCCATGGGCGATAGACACAAAAGCCTTAATCTTTTCATGTTGGTATAATGCCGAAAGCTCTTCTTCTGACATGTTTCCATGAAGAAGGTATACCTTGCACTTGCTATCCTTAAAGTTTGACATTATCTGTTTAAGGCTAACTTCCGTATGATTTTTATCCATAAGGCAATTTTTAGCCATGCTGGTTTTTAGCACCAAGCCAACTTCTTCGTCCTTAAATTCCTGCATAAACCAAGCAATTGTATTTGGAAGATTCTTTCTTGGGCCGAACTGAGCTATGGCTAAAAAGTTGAAGTCATAGTCTAAATTTAGCTCAAAATCTTTTTCTTTATTCTTCGATCTGACAGGGTAATTAACAACGCTGATAGGAGTTTTATTTTTTAGTATCACTTCTTGTCCTGTTTCGGGGCTTGTTGCCTTGTATACAGTGTTAAGGAATACCTCTTTGGAGTGATTTGATACAACAATAACTTTATCCATATGGTTACATGCCTCTAGCCAAACTGGCGCAACCTTTGTTGTTTCTATTCCCGCCGTGTATCCAATATTGATATCAGCCATATTTTTAAACTCGTTGGGAATTGTTACCTGAATTGAGATATCATATTTTCCATCCACAGTTTGCTCATAGTCTCTAGTCTTGTGGCACAAAGAATCAATCCAAGTGTGTTCGGCGTTGTCTTCCTGTATCCAGCTTGTTGCTCCCCAATTAATTGGATGTACATATATGTCGTACAAGTTCTCGTGCTCACGGAGAGCCCTTAGTGCGAACCTAGCCTGTTCTCCATATCCAGAGCGCGTTAATACGGGCCCGTGGAGTATTACTTTCTTTCTCATGTTATCTCCTCAAGTGTCCAATTATTGTATAATTTTCTGTCCTTCCAAGAGCCGTGGTTTTCATAAATGCTGTCCATAACTTCTACCCACTTCTTTGAAAAGTCTTCAAAATTGTAATTCTTTCGTACATGTGCCAATCCCTTTTGGCCAAGCTTTTTGATGTCGGCGTCTGACATGTTCATCATTTCTGTCAAGGCATCAATAAATTCTTCTTTATTAATTCTATCTTCAAAGATGTATGGAACTTGCTGAGAGCCTATAAGCGCTTTTGAGGCTGGTTCAATACCAATCCCGAACCATTCCTCTCCGTCTGTGACTTGCTCTTGCAAGCCACCAGTCATAGTAACAATTATCGGAGTACCGGTACTCAGTGATTCTAGGGTGGCTAGCCCAAACCCTTCAGCGTCAGAAATATTAAGGGTACAGTCCGCCAAATTATAAAGCTTATTTAAGTACTGAGGCGGCAGCTTATCAACTGACAACATAACTTCTTTATTAGTCAATCCGAACTTTTGGCACAAATGAACCAATGGCTGACCATGTGCATCGCTAGGATCGGTGTGCATAATCAATCTCGCCTTGTCTCTGCCAACCCTATCCAAGAATTCGTTGAACCAGTACAGCAAAGTCCCAGACTGCTTTCTTCTTGCGTTACGATTATTCCAGAAGAAAGTAAACCTATCTTCAATTTCGTCCGCGGACTCAACACCAAATAAGTCGACAATGAAAGGAGCGACGTCTTCTTTTTTAAGAGGATGGAAAAACTCAGGATCGATTGCGTGAGGAATATAATGTCTTTCGACATCTGGAGCTACAATTGAAACTATATCATCAGTAACTTTGGATATTGTTGCGATGACATCATTAGATTGATAAAAAATCTTATTGAATTCTGGGGCTGGATAGTTGTCCCAAACATGATAGTATACCAATGGCACATTTGCTCGGATTTCGTCCTCTATTTCCCACAGCCAACCCCAAAATCTAGGATCCGTCATGAACCAGATAACGTCTGGACGCTCTGCCCTTAGAGCAGATCTTATATGTTCTTGGGTACCATAGTTGTCTACTGGTAATATCCTCCAATCATCCATATATGGTTCAACCTTCGACATATCATAATTTTCATGGGAGATGGCGCCACCGAAACTAAGAACTTCGTATCTTCCCGTCTTCAGCAAGGATTCGATAACATATTTAGTTTGCGTACCGACTCCAGAAGGAGACAGGGGGTGATCAGAAATCGTTAAAACTTTAATTTTTTTATTCATATTTTCCTTTTTTTAAGTACAGTGCACTGTTTTATGAAATTCACACTTTTGACAAGCTAGACGATTCTTGATGCAAGTACCGGCTTTGATGTTTTTGACGGCATTGGACAGCAATGCCAGTGCACGATCTGTCTTTAGCTTGCCGCTAGTGACTCTAAAAAACTCTACTTTGTTATTTTTTGCGGTTCTT
>TARA_R110000744_G_scaffold180289_2_pt1 | contig 13101 bp, 10 predicted proteins | sample TARA_R110000744 | Tara Oceans TARA_R110000744 (sample SAMEA4398083) | marine metagenome | biome: Polar Biome; feature: [DCM] deep chlorophyll maximum layer (ENVO:01000326); material: water (ENVO:00002006), including particulate matter (ENVO:01000060) such as... | depth 36 m | reverse complement strand
TTTTAAGGAGAAAGGACCTAGGAGGTCACTTACCTAAAGCAGTAATAGCCGAAGCAAAAACTAGGCTAAGTAGTGTCTATGTAAATAGACAACCTTTAAAAGGATTTAGTCCTAAAGAGGAAAAAAAGTACATGCAAGAAGTATTAGATGTTTCTCCTGAGCATGTTGATTGGCCAAAACATTCTAAAGATTTTTGGGCTAATCTATCAATTCCTGTAGGATTTACAGGCGTTGAATTAGAAATAAGCACAGATGAGGATGGTTTACCTATAAGCATTATGGATTATATTAAATATAATTTTGCTATTAAACACCCTTATGTTGCTTTAACTAAAGAAGAAATGGAGACAGACATTAGTAAAAAATTCTATATTCAAGATCTTTCAAGAGAAGATAAAGTTAAAAATAATCAAATCAAAGTTAAAAAAGATGCAGATAAAGAATTTATTAAAGTTTCAGCAAATTCTAGTAACATGAAAAGAATTTTAAGATTAATGTCTAATACAAATCCAGATAGAATGACGGAAGATCAAATTGAAAATTCATTATATGAATTAAAAAATGCTAATCCTAAGAAATTTTTAAGAATTTCAACAGACAAAAACTTAGAAGTAAGAGCAGAGATTGAAGAAATGGTTTCAGCTGGAGTTTTAAGGAGAATTGGAAATCAAGTAATTTTTATTGATGAAACGCTTGGTGATACATTAGAAGATACAATTGTACATCTTAAAGATAAAAAGAATTCTGGAAAATTAACTATATTAAGAGCAAAATTAAAAGAATTATCACTAATATAATATGAATGTAACAGAAATGCATTTAGCAATTCGGCAGGGAGTGGATAAAATTAATTCACTCCAAGCCGATATGCTTTTATCTCAAGAGATAGATATAGAATTAAATAAATCTTTATCTAGATTTGTTAACACTAAATACGGGAGAAACAATATATATAGACAAGGATTTGAACAGTCTCAAAAAAGAATTGATGATTTACGTACTCTAGTTACAGAGTTTGAAAATTCTGTTACTTATAAAGGAGCGCACAATAGCAATTTTTTTATAGACCAGTTTAAATTACCAAGTGACTATTTATATTTAGTTAATCAAAAATCTACTGTATATACTAGTCGTGATTGTGAAACTATAGGTTACACGTTATCTAATAATTCACCTTTATCTTATTTTGTACTTCCATTAGAATATTTATATATAGATTTTGAAACAAACAGTCCAGTTATTAATAATCCAGGATTTTCAGATGGTCTTAATATTACTGGAGGTTTTATAAGATTTTTAGAAATGCGAGCGGTTGCAGATAATCCATTATTAGGATCAGTATTTCCTTTTTTAATGCCGAGCGGAGCACCATATATAAGTCCATATGATTATCCAGCTGATATAGAGACATTACGACTTGATATGTTGCAACCAAGTAGTTGGGGGACAGGTTTTGAAATTTATTGGGAAGAATTTGGAGAAATTAATGCTCCTGGATCTTTTATTTTTACTGTAGATACTGCTATACACGATTGGTTTAATTGGGACATGTCCGTAACTTCTACAGCAGGGACAAATCTAGTAACAGAATTAATAGGATTTCATAACCCGCCAAGTACAGCTAATGATCTTAATAATCCTAGAGTTACAGCACAATATACTGATAATTATGCAGTATCAAAACGAACAGCTAATGCTGGGACAGAAGAAGATACAGTATTTAATAAGTTTGTTCAGCAGGACGATATATTTAAACTTTTAGACGATCCATTTAACACAACAAAACATACTTCACCCTTAACTACTATAAGAGGTAGCTATATTGATATATACACGAGTGATATATTTATAATAGACAGGGTGAAAATTACTTACATAAGAAAACCAAAGGAAATTTCATTAACTTTGAGCGAAAGTTGCGAGTTGCCAGTACATACTCATCAAGAGATTGTAGACATGACAATAAGCAGCATTTTAGAGGGAACTAACGATCCTCGATACAGTACTCACCAAAAAGAGGTGATAAAAAACGAATAATTATTAATAATTAAAAAAAACAAAAAAAAATGGCAAGACATTTAATAATTGGAGATGGTACTACAAGATCAACAGCTAACCCTGTTGAAGACGGTGCTGTTACTATCCAAAAAATGAGCGCATCTGGACCAACTGATTTAATTTTAGGGGAAACTATATTAAATGCTCCTATGATTAGAATTGTAGGTGGTGGTAAAGATGGCAAAAATATTGTAACTCCTTGGATTTATGGTAAAGACGTAGTTAACTGGGGTGGTAAAACTTACCTAGCAGCAGCAGCGTGTACAGTTACTGATACTATTGCAGCAACGTCTGCAGCAGCAGGTACTTTAGTACTTAAGCTTGTAAAAACTTCAGGACCTAGAATAGAGTTCTTTACCTTTTCAACTGTAATTGCAGCTTCAGTAGCAAATACAGCAGCAGATGCTTTAATTAAGACAGCGTTTGAAGACGCTTCATTAGTAAAACCAGATTGGTTAAATCCAGTTTGTAATGCTACAGCAGGTGCAACAGTTGTATTCTCAGGAGCAATAAGAGGTGATGTAGCTTACGGTGGAAACACTTGGGATTACGAACCAGTGCAAATTAAACTAATTGTAGAAAGTTATGATGGAGGTACGCAAACGCATACAGCTTCAGCTACTACAGGAGGTTCAACAGGTAACGGTGGTGGATTTGCAATAAGAGCTTTTGAAGAAAGTTTACAAGGAACATCTCACGGATTCTACATGAGAGGTCACTTACCAAAGCAGCCTTCTCTTGAATCCGCAACAGGTTCTAACTACGATGTGTATAATATTGTAGCAACTAAGGATGGCTCTTCAGCTTCTCAAATTAATGGAGTAGATAATTTAATCGAAATTAATCTTGCATTAATTGATGGAGACGTTGATAGTAAAGTTGTTGAAAAGAAGCTAAATGCTTATTTTGCAGGAGTATTTCCTTTAGTAATACTATAATTAATAATAAACATTAACTTTTAAAAAATAAAAACATGGCATTTAACCCAGTAAAACAAGTAGTAAAATTTAAATATGACTTTGCAGTAGATGGAGGTTCTCATTCTGCGGAAGACCAAGGTTTAGCAGGAAACGGAGCTGGAATTATTACACCTGCAGATGCAGATATAACTATTCCAGAAAACGCAATTATTACAGATTGTATAACATATGTAACAACAGCAATGACTAGTGGTGGCTCAGCTACTGTAGCAATTGGTGTTGGAGGAGCGGCTTTAGTAGCGGCAGTTGCATTTGACAATGGAGTCTTTGATGATGAGGATGTAACTCACTCTGTAGTGGCAGATAAAACTACTACAGAAGGACGCCCTACTATTACAGTTGCAACAGCAGCTTTAACGGCAGGAGTTGTAGAAGTAATTATTGAATACTACCAAGCAACATCTTTAGGAGCTTAATCCTAAATTAATATAAGACTTATAGGGGGCATAGTCCCCCTATTGGTCTTTTTTTTCTTAAAACTAAAAACAATTTAATATGGCATTTAATATAAGTGTGCTTAATTCATGTAAATTTTTAGCTGTAACTGCTAGCCAATATGATAGTACAGTAACTGGTGCAGATATTGTTATTACAAATATTGACCCTAACATAGCGTCAAGTTATACAGCTGCTCTTACATATTCTAGCGGAAAAGGACAAATAAATATTCCAATTAGTAATCTTTCTTCACCTACTGGAGTTTTTAAAGTTTGTGTAGTAGAAGCTGGAATAGTACAAGCATGCAAACCAGTATTAATTAAATGCGACATAGATTGTTGTTTAGTAAAACTAACAGACGAATTAATAGATTGCTCATGTGATTGCGCTAGATGTGCTAGTACAATGGCTAAAGCACAAAAAATATTTTTACTACTTGCAAGCGCTCAGAGTGCAGTAGAAATAGCAGGAACTGATGTAACTAATTCTGGGTATAATGTAGATATATTATCTAAATATAAAAAAGCAAAAGAAATCTGCGATGATAGTTGCGGATGTGACTGTTAATTTTATAAAAAAATAAATGGCAGATTATAAAAAAGACTCTAAAACTAAAAAAACAGTAGTAACAGATTTATATACAATTTCTTCAAATGTTTTTGTTAATGCAATTTCTGATCCTATAGCTGAAACTAGAGCTGTAGTAAACAGAATTTTACAAGGACTGCCTACTGATTCACACACTAATAACTTAGTAAATTTATCTACTATTCTTGTAGTTAAAAGTGCTTTAAATAAAGCAACTTTTAAAAATATTAACGCTACTTATGCTGCTGGATCAAGATACCAAAGATCAGTAGCGTTTTCTCCTCTTAATGGGCCAAGATATATATCTATACTAGCAGTAAATCTACGTTCGCTCGGAGCTTATACATTACCTTCTGCATCTTATCCTGGAGATACTTTAACTACTGTAAATACTGGGTTAATTATTCAAGGAACTAAAAGTCCCCATTCGCCTTCTGCGGCGTGGGATGAATTAATTTCTTTAACTGATGTTACTACTTATGGCCCTTCTTTTTTAAACGATAGTGATCTTTCTGTATCTTCTAGCGCTGTAGTGCAATCAGGATCTACTGCTGAGCATATTTTTCTTGTGTATGATAAAGACGCATTTACTCCTTCTGCAGGAAATTATGACTTTCCCGGAAACAGTGGAGTGCTTCCTATGCAAATTCAAGCTACTTTTCAATCTGGACATATTGAAACATTTTCTATAAAAGCTCCTGTAGGAACAAAATATGGATTTGGTGGGCCAGAATCTATGGTTTGGGCAGCTGTTTCAGCTGCACACGGAGGAGAACAACGGGTAAATGGGTGTGGTACTACCCCTAATAACTTTTATAGTCAAGGTAATGACAATACGCATGCTCATTTTGAAATACAAAATAGTTTTGGTATTTTAACACAATGGACTCCAGTTATTAGTCCAAATGCATTATTAGATGATGTATCAGTATATAGCCCTCTGGTTAATACTACATTTTTTGGTCAATTAGGTGGAACTCCAATGAGAATGCAAACACTTGGTAATCTTCACAATGACTTCATTCATTTTGAGAGTGCTTTAACTTCAAAAGCAACTATAGCAGGTATTTCAGCTAAAGAAGAAATTCATAGAATTGATACAATGTTACAAAATGGTACATCTTATACTCCTTTAATTGCTGGTCAAGCAGAACCTTGGTATGTAACTAATTTTACTGCGTCTTCTGTAGAGCCTAGATATTATTCTGTAGGTAACACTCTTAGTAGTTTAACTAATACAGTATCAATATTAAGTTCTCAATCTCAAAATCAAATATTTAATTATACAGTTTATTATGGAGAAAATCTATATGCATGTGTTTCACCTGTTCACACTTATATTGTTTGTAGTGATACAGGCGACCCTGCTAATTATGCAACAACAGGTTTAGATTGTGCTGGTAACACTATCCCACCATCACATTTACCAGGAGGATCTGTTTTTCTTACTGGAGTAGTTTCGTATACAGTAGGTAGTTGTTGTACTCCTTGTACGTTAAATTTAGGAGTAACAAGCACTGACGCTACTTATGGGAATACTGATGGTCTTGTAAGTTGGAGCACTAGAGTGTCTAATTTAGCTACAGGAATACCATTTAGCTCAGGAAGTAGTTATACTGTTACAGTTACAGCAGCTAGTGGGGCTTCTTTAACAGGAACAGCTGCTCCTTCGGGAGGAAATAGCGTAACTTTAGCAACAACAGTAAATGACACTGGTGGTTCAGCAAATAGATTTACATTATCAAGTAATGCTCAAGTAGTTACTGGAATGTTAATTACAAGTGCGCACAATTTTTATACAGCTTCAAGTGGAGGTACTGTAGTAACAGCTTATGTAGGGGGAATTTATGCTGGAAATTTAAATCAAAATGCTACAGAATTTTATTTAGTAGACATAAATGGTATTCCTGTATATTCACAATCAGACGCTACACCTAATATTACATTTTCAACATTTAGTACTGGATTATTTGGGGCATTAGCTCCTAATACTGTAGCTAATCCTTTTTATGAAATATGTGTAACTGATAGTCTTTCGTGTGAAGTATGTTTAATTTTTACTATTCAAGAAGCTGCAGCTCCAATAGGTTGTACAGACTCAACAGCTGTAAATTATGATTCAACTGCTGTTGTAGACGATGGTTCTTGTATGTTATGTAGCTCTTCAACTGGCTTATTAACAGATCCTTTAGATCCTAGTAATACTCTAGACCTTTTTGATACTTGCACAATTATTCCTACTTCAGCAACTTGGAATAGCGGGTTTGGATTAAGCACAACACACAATTCAGACGGTGTATTAAATATTACTGCTAGTGTTGCTGCAGCAGCTGCATTTTATATGACTTGGGATAGTGATTCTAAATTTCAAATAAAAACATATAAATTAGTTAACCCAGGAGACACTAGTACATCTCCAGGAGTTTCATTAGTATCAACTGTAAATACATCTACGTTAGATCTTGTGTCTAATGCAACAGCTACTGTTACAGGTTTAGCCTATGGGTATTACGCTGTAAGAGTTACATATATAGATGTTACTCAAGCTAGTACATTAGAAAACTGTTTTTCAGAATTTTATCAAAATGTACAAGCTAAAGTTTGTTCTGATACTAGTAATGTTAATTACATGTCACTTCCAGTACCTTTAGCTCTTCGAGATCCTGACTCTACGTTATGTGCAGTTATTCCATGCTGCGCTATTACTGGTCCATATTTACATCATTACCCAGGTAATTCTTTACCAGGCTCTAACCCTAACGGTTGTAATTACGATCTAGTTATTGATGTAGCTTGTGATGCAACCCCAAGAACTTTATCTCCTTTAGTTGTATCATTCAGTCCAATAAATAGCGGTTTTATGCCTATTTCAAATATGTATAGTAGCTCATCTGTTACTGTTTCCGGCCTGTTTTCTATTTCGTTACTAACACCTACAAATACTAATTTATGGGTAGATATATATGGAACTGGATTTTATAAAGTTTCACTTACATTAATTGATAGTACTGGTAATATATGTGTTGTAGAGAATACAGAATTTTTACAAGCTCCTGATTCAGGTTGTACTGATGCTAGTGCATATAATTATAATCCCGCAGCAGTTTGTGACGATGGTAGTTGTATTTTTGATTCATTTGACTGTGATGGTCTAGGTAATTGTTTTGATCCATTAAATGGTTTAGGACAATACGGAACATTAGCTGCTTGTAACGCTTCGTGTTTTCCCCCAACTATTTTAGGATGTACAGATGTTTGCGCATACAATTATGATCCTGCAGCAAATACTGATGATGGTACTTGTACATATAAAGCATGTTTAGACCCTACAGCAACAAATCAGTATTGGAGTTGTGATTGTAATACTTTAAAAGTTAATGCAACTATAAATGATCAAGCTTGTTGTGTAAGTCCTTGTATTAATACTGAAACAATATCTGCAATAACTGGAAATGCAACAACTAATTGTACAACTTTTAATAGTGATGGAGAAGTATCTATAACTTTTAGTAATACTAATACTGCTACAAATTGGACACTTACAATATATAATGCGTTAAAAACAACTATTATATATTCGGATCCTACTGTATATACAGGAATTTCAACTACTTCTAGTACTTATTCTGGTTTAAGTAGTGGTGTGTATACAGCAGAAGTAATAAATAGTTTTGGGTGTATATATACAGAACAGTTTAATGTTAATAGTTCTGCATCAGTTTCAGGATGTACTGATCCTAATGCATCTAATTATAATGCTTCAGCAACTTGTGATGATGGAACATGTTTTATTTGTGGGTGTCCAGATCCAAATGCTAATAACTACAATCCTAACTCTAGTTCAGTTTGCCCATGTGAATATGACGTAGAATTAGTTAGTCCTTGTCTTCCTGCAAACGTAGATACAATTATAGAAAAAACTCAAGCTTGCCTTACTTTAAAAGGTTCAAATTGGTTATTTGACTATAAATTAGGGAGAACTAGTGACTGCCCAATGTTAGATAAGTGGAAATTAATTTTAATAGAATATTTATTAACTCAAGATAAAGAAGGAATAGATTGTTTATACAATTGTTCTGGATCAACTCAACTTTCTATAAATACTGCTGCTTCTTGTACTGACAAATGGACTACAGGAGGCCCTAGTACAGGAGTTAATCATGCTAAAAATCATTTAGGAGCAACAATAACATCAGGAGAAGGAACAACAGTTACAACATATGATGGGTATCCATTAGGGTGGTTTGGATATGACTCAAGTAATACTCCTCAGTTTAGTAATCAAACTTATGTAGGAGATGTTGTTAAATTTGATTTACCAGTATTTCATCCTTTAGCTTCTCAATTAAATGGAACAATATGGGAGTTAACTACAGTTCCAGCTAATATAACAGGACTCCATGAAGGATGTTCTCTTCAAAAAATATCACATTATACAAAATGTGGATCTTATAAAAAAATTGATATTGCAACAAATCCTATAAATTATTACCAAAAATTTGTTAACTTTGTAAATAAATTTTGTAAAGATTGTAATATATCAATTATAACAAAAATATAAAAATATAAATTATGCCGAATAGAAATTCAAATATATATGATTTAGTTACTTTATCTAAAAATAGTATAAGTGCTACTGATTTTTTACAGCTAGCTAATTCTGATTCTGGAAGATACAGTAAAGTTGCAATGTCAACATTATTTCCGTCAATGGCTACAGCAGGAAGTACAAGTGAAGATTTGTTTGTTAGTGTAACAAATAAAAATCAATTAAATTTTAAAGGTATAAAATCTGCAGATACAGGAGTATTAACTGTAACTACACTTTCTAATAATATAATTCTTACAGCTTTAGAAGCTGGAATAGATTTAAGTTTGTGTAATAATGTAACTTCAGCTTTTTTAACAGCTGTAGATTTTACAAGTATTGTAACTGGAGAATGTCCAGTAACAAACGGAGGGACGGGATTATCGTCTATAGTTAAAGGAGCAATTCTTTATGCAGATGAAGCTGATTCAATAAAAGCAACTTCGGCGCTAGCAACAAATGGTCAAATTCTTATTGGTAATGCAACTACTGGAATTCCTAGTATAGCTAGTATTACGGCAGGTACAAACATAGCTGTTGTAGCGGGAGCAGGTACAATTACTTTAAATGCTAATCAAACAAACGCAGAAGCAAATTTTGATCTTAGAAATGGAGCAGATAGTACTACTTATAATATAGATACTAATAATGGGGAGGGATATATTTCTGGAAATGGAGCAGATGGAGGGTTAACAGTAGATAATTCTGCAAGAGCTTATATTGGAGCAAACAGTACTAAAGTATTTTCTGAAATTTTAACTTTAGCTGGTAATCTTAGATTTACAGGAGCATCTACAATAAAACCTACTGCAGTTGCTTCAAGCGCAGCTGGAGCAGCGTTAACAGTAGAAAGTGGAGTAGCTGTAAATGGAGCTGCAGGGCATTTAAATATTAATGGAGGAGAAGCTACAGGAAGTGGTGCAGCAGGAAGTATAATATTAACATCAGGTAAATCTGCAAGTGGAACTGATGGAAATATACAATTAAAAACACATACAGCTGGAGGGACAGCAACAGCTGGACTAACAATTGCTGGTGATACTCAAAATGTAACAATAGATACAGGAGATTTAGTTATGTCAACTGGAAATATATACATGAGAGGATCTAGTAATCCAAATATAATTAAATATCAAGGAACACCAGCAGATGCAGGAGATAACACAGATGCAGTAACTGCAGCTCAAATTTTAAAAGGTATTGTAACTGTAAACCCAGGAGCTGATCGCAGTAAAGCTGTAGATGCATCAGCTAATTTAATTTCAGGATTAAGTTTAAATACAGATCAAGATTCTTTTGATTTTGTTTTTATTAATCTTGGAGAAGATAGTGAAAATAGAGATATAACTTTAACTGCAGGAACAGATGTAACACTTGTAGGGAGTATGCATATTTCTTCTCCTGACACAGCAGACGCATCAATTGCAAGTGGATCTGCACAATTTAGAATAAGAAGAACTGGCTCAGCCGCCGTAACATTATATAGAATAGCGTAAAATTAATAATAACCAAAAACAATAAATAGACAATGGAAACAATGCAAAAAGTAAAAACAATGAAAAAAATTAATGCACCTAAACAAGAGTTTGTAGATCTTATCAATGGATTATTTCAAGTTCAAGAACTGCAAGGTAAAGAGTTTAGTATTTTAGTAAGTAAAAATATGAATATCTTACAAAAAAATCTTAAAGATATACAAGACGCAGGAGAACCTTCAGAAGAATTTTTAAAATTAGCTCAGCAAGTAAATGAGCTTGCTAATGCAGATCAAGATTCTCAAGAAACAATTGACGCTCTTGAAAAAGAAAATAAAGAATTAGTTGATAAAAGAAAAGATCAAATGGCTAAAGTAGCAGAAATATTAAAAGAAGAAATAGAATTAGAACTTCACCTATTACCAGAAGCTATTTTACCAGAAGAAGTTACTGCTAAACAAATTAATAATTTAATAAATATAATAGAATAATGGCATATAATACAAATCAAGACATTCTGCTAGATAAAACATCATCAGCAGTTAGTCAAACCTTCGCTCCTAATGGACTAGTAATGATTACAGGTACAGCTGCGCAATCAGTAACAATTGGAACATATTTTGCAATACAGTTTGTTACAGATTGTACACCTACTGTATTTACAGCTCACAACTCAACTATAGTAACTAGTGTAGTTCATAAAGCTGGTACTGTTATCTATGCAAATATTTTAAGATTTACTGCAGGAGCAAGCGAAACTTATATATTATATAAAAAATAAAAATGCTAGGACTAGGAATAGGAGGAGTTAAAGATGAATACAAAAGAAAAGCTACTTTTCCAATAAAAAGTGATTCGTCCATACAAAATACAAAAGGATTTGTATTTGATGGTACTGGAGATTTGTTAAGTGTAGCGGATCATGATGATTTTTCATTTAACACTCCAGTAAATGGGCTTGAAGATAGTCCTTTTAGTTTTTCTTGTTGGGTAAAAAGAGATGCTGTAAGTGGAAACGAAGCTTTATTTTCTAAAGCTGGGGCAAGTGGTCAAGCTCATTTTGAATATAGAATATTTTTTGTAGGAGCAAAACTTTTTTGTGATATTTATGATTTAAATTCTGCTCATTATAGTCGTGCTTCATCAGTAGGTAATATATCTACTACTGATTGGCAGCATTTAACTATAACTTTTGATGGATCGATGGATGATCCAGCAGATACTCATGTAAATGGATTTAGGGCGTATCTAAATGGAACTTTATTAACACTGGCTTCAGGAGCTGGAGGTACTCCAGGAGATATGGAAAATTTAGATGGGGTTTTTAAAGTAGGGGCGATGGATGTTGTAAGTTATGAGTTTGATGGAAAAATGATGCAAGTAATGATGTTTAAATATAAATTAACACAATCTGATGTAAATTATTTATATGCTGGAGGTACTGCTGCAAGAAACCCTACAATTGAAACAACTTCTTATGGTGCTGCTAGTTATCTTATAGCATGGTGGCCTTTAGACGATGCTAATGGGCATGAAGATCATAGTCTTAATAGTCATGATTTTACAAAGAATGGAGGTGTAGATTTAGACTCAAGTGGAGATACTCCTTTTTAATATGAAAAAATTAATAATAATATTTATATTTATTTTAACTTCGTGTGTAGCGTCAAAAAAATGCTATACACAGATATTTGCACATAAAGGATATGAATATAATATACAAAAACTTTTTAAAAATCAATTAAAATTTTCTACAGTTTACGCAGCTGTAAATGGTGGAACTTCTGTTTCTGATTTAAAAACTTTTTCTGTTACATCTGGGAAATTAAAAGAAGGAATATTAAAAACTCCTTATGATTATTCTATTACTTTAGGGATTAGAAAGATAGCTAGGTTTGGGTATGAAAATAAAGCTACTAACTTTTATGATGGAACAGAAGAGTCTTGGTCAGATAATGCTACAGTAGGTAAAGTTAAAGGATTTGAATATTTATTTGAAGTAGATTACTCAAGACAGCAGGGAGTTGACTATATAGATCATCATCATTTTATTAGATACAGCTCTGATGATGATTGTGAAGGCCCTTTGTGTCTTAACCATTTTGCAGCTAAAGTAGAATATTTAAAAGATGGATTTGCAGATGTAGAATATTTTGAATTATCAGAAAGATATAGAATTAAAAAAACTTCAGATTTATCTTTTAGTATAGGAGCTGCACACAGATTAGCGGAACCTTATGGTTATGATCCTTTAGAAGAGTGGATGTTAAATAATGGTAGTTTGCATTATACGCATTTAGCTATACTTGAAGGATATACAGTAGATGTATATGCAAATGAATATAAAGATCCTAGTGGAAATATAGTAGCTACAAATGCTGAAGTGTGGAAAGCAGTAGTTATACCTGAAGTATTAGCAAATTATTCACAAAGAAAAAGACTTGAATTAAAAAAACAAATACAGCATTCAATAGTTTTAGGATTTGATTACTATAAATATAATAAAAATACATGGTTACATGCATGGGGTAATTTAATGCCTTATCACTATAATGACGGCAGTGAGTTTTCTTATCATAATTATATAAAAGATGATCAATGGTATGATTATTCTGGAGGCTTAATATATGGTATAAAAGTAAATAAAAATTTAGGTTATTTTATAGAAGGTAAATACAACAAGTACTGGAATAGAGAGTGGTACGATTTTAAATTAGGAATTAATTATATAATATTTTAAAAATGAAAAAAATACTTTGTAAATTAGTAAAGAAAATAACTTTTGGTAAAATTTGCTTAGGTTACTGTTATAAAAAATAAAAATATGGCTAAAGAACTAAACGAAGACACAACACTAAAATTAAGTATAAAAACTTTAGGGGGTATTGCTGCTTTAATATTTACTTTAGTTAGTATGTGGTTTATGCTTCAAGCTGATATAGCTAAAGCTATGGAACTACCTGTTGCGCCAGAT
>TARA_R110000744_G_scaffold62580_2_pt1 | contig 13105 bp, 11 predicted proteins | sample TARA_R110000744 | Tara Oceans TARA_R110000744 (sample SAMEA4398083) | marine metagenome | biome: Polar Biome; feature: [DCM] deep chlorophyll maximum layer (ENVO:01000326); material: water (ENVO:00002006), including particulate matter (ENVO:01000060) such as... | depth 36 m | reverse complement strand
CATTTCCTCTGGGGTCATGTCAGCTTCAACTTGCCGACCCAAGCCATGCCAAGGAACTTCTCCGGCATAGGCCATTGTTTCTACTAGGTGTGCCATTATTCTTCCTCCTCATCTTCAAACATTGAACGGGGCAGGTGCTCAAACTCTTCAAACGACATGTCTAAAGGGGCTTCTGTGCCTGATTGGTCAAGCATGAACACAACGCGCATATGCTCTTCATTGTGTATGGCGCTGTGATAAACCGGGTAGTGAGCTTCTGGAAGGGTCTCTAAAAACCTAACGTCCCAAGCCCGGTTATAGCCATTTTCAATAGCTTGCTGGTTTATGTCCCGCAGCAAGCCTTTCGTTGCATAGGTTATTTGTACTGCCACAAGGTTCCTCCTATAAGCTGGTTATAAAACCAAAGTACGGGGCACGAACAACGGGTGGTAGTACGTTTTGCTCTTTTGATAAATTAGGCTGGGAGCTCATAACCAGAGCCGTGCATGGGGTGGATCAAGTGCAGGGATTGTTTTGCTCGCGTAAGCCCCACATAAAAAACACGGGCTTCGTCATCTTGCTCAACTGCGGACCACCGTGAGTTTGATCGTGCGCTGATATCAGTCATCAAGCACACGTTATCCGCTTGCGAACCTTTAGCGCGATGAATGGTAGATATCCTAACGCGAGGCGTTCCCGTTAACCGCTCACCTTTTTTCAAACAAGCGGCTATGTACCTAGCATCGCGTTCACTGACCAAACCCAACGCTTTCTCCCAGGGGCTGTCGGTTAACAACCCAAAACTCTCTTGGAGTTCTTCTATCCCGTAAAGCATGTCTTCCTCGGTGCCTTGCAAGCCTTTAAACCCATAAGCCACCTGCTCATTGACACGCATTAATTTGTAGACTTTGCGGATGTCTGTGACTGAAAACTTATACCCTTCACGCATTTTTTCCCAGATAGTAATAGCTTGGATCACCCTACTATCCGCGCTAGAACTTCCTTCATAATCATACAAATATCCTCGGCTGCGCACTTCTTCCTCTAACTGGTTGGCCCCGCGCACCGTTCTTGCAAGGAGTAACCAATCCCCCTCCGATAAGTTGACCTGCTCACTGTGACGGTACCAACTAATCGTTCCATTTTCTGCCCGTGGAAGGAACTGCTTATCCCTTCTGTTAAAGACACTTTTAATAAGGCGCTGGCTGATTTCATGGTGGGTTTTAGGAATTCTAAACGACTGGCTTAACGTATGCACCGAACCCGCTAAATTGATAAAGTGATCAATGTCTGCCCCAGCCCATCGGTAAATAGCTTGGTCATCATCCCCTGCGATATAAACGTGCTCAGCTTTCTTGGCGATTTGATGAACCATTTGCCACTGCAAAGCAGAAAGATCTTGGGCTTCATCTATTATGACAACTTCAAGCTTAGGGCAAAACGCCCCACAAATGAACTGCTCCAGCATATCGGTATAGTCGTATAAGGAATGAACTTTCTTATAGTGGGAGAGCCCCCGCGCCACATATTCAAGGTTGCTCCACGTTACTAAGTGCCGAGATGGGCTTGCTTCATACACACTCTTTAAAGGCATCTGCGTGATTCGAGCAATGTTGATGAGCTCTAAGTATTTATCACCGTAGCCAAAATCTCTAAACGGCCCAGCCTCTTGCTCTTTCCCAAAAAACGTGCCGATTTTTAACCAGTGCGAAACTTCTTCAAAGTGCTTGCGGCTCATGATTTGGCTACGCAGGATACCGAGCTGCAAATACGCCAAGCTATGAAGAGTCCTAAAGTAAGGGAGCTCTGATACGGTGAGATTAAAGCGCTCCATAGCCCTATGCTTTGCTTCTAAGCTGGCCCGTCTGGTAAAGGCCAAATAGGCTATGCGGTCTGGTGGGACACCTTTTTCTAGGTACTTTTCTACAATGCGAATGCTGGTTTCGGTTTTTCCCGTACCGGGGGGTCCGAGAAATATTTGGATCATAGTATATCTTGCTCCGCTGCTAAGGGAGGAAGCGCAAGAGGAGTGTCTTCATTTTCAAACATTTTCTGTGGCAACGACCAGACATGAAGGCCTCTTCCGCGCACCCGCCAAAAGGTTTTTTCGGCGGGCATATCTTGCAACCGCAAGGTTATCTTGTTGGAAGAGTAGTGGGCGAAGTCATTGGCTTGAAGGTGCTTGCGCACATCCTTCACTTGGAAGAACACACGGCCTTCTGTCCAGACGGAAATCCCCTGCAACAAGTCTTCCCTTTCAGAGCCACGCGCCCTTTCACAACAAAAAGAAAACAGCAGGTCTTCAAACTCTCCCTCAAGTGTGGCATCAGGCGGCACCTCTACAATGGTAACCTTATCTAGCAACGTCTGGATTTTGGTCTGCCACGCTCTTTGGTTTATAGCCACGGGGAACTTATTGATTTGAGACACGCACTCTTTTTGGAACTGTGCCTGTACTGTCAACCCCGTTGTACCAAGCTCTAACCGTTGCCCATCCACATTCAGAAGCCAAATGGGCGGGTCTCCGTCTATCTTTGTGAGGCTGGTTAAGTCAGAGCTAATTCCTGTGGGACCAACCCCAAATTTCCTTTCGCGACAAAGCACCTTGTCACAATGAGCATTGATAGGTTGGTCCTCGCAGCGGTAAAAGTAATCTTTCTTTTGCAACTGTTTTATGACCGTGCCCACTTCCCCGTGGGGGAGCGGAGGCACCAAGTGCTCTACATTGTACTTTTGAACTAGGGTTTCCCAGTTTTCTTGGTCGAACATCCTAGCGTAAACGCCAAGGTTAAAGAGAGCGTTGTTCCTACTCCCTTCTGAAAAACCTTGGGCGCATAAGTGCTGGAGGCACGGTGGCCCTTGCTCAAGGATTTCTACCTTTTTTGACCCTATGAAGAGCTTTGCGATATCGAGGGCGTAAAAATCGTCTATGGAGAGACTTATTTTAAACGCTTCTTCTAAAAACTCTTCGGCGGTTAAAGAGTCACCTTTTTTATCAAAGGCATAGCGCACCGTGCGAACGTTTGCTTGATAGGGCATGTTAAGGAAATTTCCTGTATCACCCCGATCTAGCAGTAACTCTTCCTGTTTTGGAAAAATCTCACTCCTAGCGTAACCTAGAACGGCGGCAAGCTCCGTTAACTTCCGCCGCATATCCACAGCAGGAACGCCCTCTTTACAAAAGAGCCAGACATGGGCTCCCCCTGACTTCGTTCGCCCTACCATCACAGGAACAAGATGCTTACGTAGCTTTTGAATTAAAGTTTTGTGGACGGTAGTGTAGTCATCTATGTCAATAGCCCCCCAACGGCAGGAGTTATCTATGCAGATGGGGATTATGCCTATGCCTGTCACACCCTCTAAGTGTTTTTGCCAAAGCTCTAGAGAAGCAGGTTGCCTCACGACACTTGCATTGCCCTTCTGCTTGCCTTGGCCCGCAGATTTAGAAACAATGAAAGTGCCGTGTGCAATCTCGCTACCCCAGAACAGCTCTAAGAACTGCGCTGCTAATGTGCTCATTAGAACGGAGCTTCGTCTTTCTCAGGGCTCTCCGCGCCCTTGGTTTCCACCGGACTTACCGCACCATCTGCAACAGCCAATTTAAAATCACGGCACTCATGCAATAACTCTATTTCTTCATGGCCCGGAGAAAGTACCAAAGCTCGTTCGTGTGAAATATCCCAACCGAACCAGTCGCCTTTATCGTTTGACTCCGCAGCGGTTCGCAAACGGTACATTTGGCTGAAACTAGGCTGGGTAAAGGTGGTACCATCCCTTCTTTTGGCCTTAAAACCCGCTAGAAGAGCGACCCAACGACGAGCCTTCTTTAGCTGGGTGCTGCTCATCGTAATGCAGCATTTCTGATATTGGCCTCCGTGCAGTAGTACAACGAAAAACTGTGCCGTGTTGGTGAGCACGTTTCCATTGGGAAGCACATCTTCCCCACGGTCGCTTTTAGTGGTCTGCTTCAGCATGTCGCTATCTATGGGGTAGCTACCAACAAAACCACCACCAGAAGAGCGCGGTTGCCACTCCACGAACCTCCTATTGTAATGGCAAGGAACAACCAGTATTCCCTTTTCCCCATCATAAGCTTCATTGGCCACGGTGTTATAAATCATGCCCGCTTCGGCACCTTCTACATACGCACCGTCACGTTTATTGACTTGGGGGCTGAGTTGTGCCAACACCCGCAGAAAAGGAATGGCTAGGTCTTCTGCTGTTACCTCTTCCAAGCCCTCCCCTGCAAACTCCTCAAGCACGGTGCTTGGGTCAAACGCAATCACTTCACCTTCATTTATCTTTGTCACAGCCATGGTCATCCCTTTCTTGTGATGCTAGCTTTTTCGCCAATAAACACATTGAATAGGTCTTGCGGCAAATCATGCCCACCTTCAACCTGCTCTCTTACAAACGCTTTAAGCGTCATGGGTTCTACCCATTTTTTGGTGCTTACACGGTGGCCAGAACCTTCTAGCTCATCCGCTAGCAACTGCGCACCGTTTTCTTCTCCACGGCTAAAGCTTGCCGTGACCACGTTTTTAATGAGGTCACCAAACCCTTCGCCGTTTAACCAATCAAACGCAGCTTCCGTGGTTTCTTTGTTGATAGAAGCTCCGTAGAACGTTTTCACGGAAACTTTGCTACCATCTCTAAGCTCAACACTGTGCAAGCCTAACTCTGTCATAGCCGCAGGAAGCAGGTCTTCTTGGATAGCACGGAGCTCTTCTTTGAGCCTCTTTGTTTCCGCATCAGAAGCTAACACCTGCTCGTGCAAACGTAGCTGTGAACGCGCTAGTGCAGACACGGTGCCAAGCTTATCATCACTGAACGAACCAAACAGCTCGTCAATGTCCTCTAGCACAGAGGATACGCCTAAGTCACTGTTCATAGTTTTTTCCCTGAAGGTTGATAAGGATGGGGTAGTAATGCTCTTCCAATCGGTCCCATTTCAGCACCCTGAAAAAGCCACTGGAAATGTCGCTTACAAACGCGCAAGCAATACCAATGACTACAGGGTCACCAGACAATAAAAGGTAGTCTTTCATGGGTTGGAACCCACCTAGCTTTTTCTGTATCATTGAACAGATGGGGCTTACAGAAGAGGTGACCTGCTCCTTTGCGGGAACAACGGTTTCCACTTCTCCAAACTCGAAGGCATTGGAAATATCCCGCCCTCGCATTTCCTGCACTATGTACACAGTCATTGTGCAACCAGCAGAGCAACTGCGGAGACAACCACCGGAACGGTTAAAAACAACAGGGAAATAATGGCTATTAGGCTCATGACACAACTCCTTTCTACGAGTGTTACCGCCTTACTATATTTTAGCTATTATATAAGGCAGGGCAACTAGTGTTTTATCTTTAGACCAACCATTTTTTGTAACCTTCATCCATCACTTGCGTGGCGAGGTTGATTTTCCCCCGTAAGGCATGAAGGATCTTTTCGTCAACGGTACCCTTTGCCACAATGTCTAGATAGGTGACCTTGTTCGTCTGCCCGATGCGGTGCGCCCTGTCCTCAGATTGCAACCGTATTTCTAAGTCGAACCCATTGGAAAAGTAGACCACTGTTTGAGCTTGGGTTAGTGTGAGGCCATACCCACCAGAACGGGGTTGGCCAAGAAAGAACCGAAACGGGTTTTCTGGTTCCTGAAACTCTTTAACAATCTGTTGCCGATCTTCCATCTTCACAGCGCCATAAAAAAGCCGATACGTTTCTTTCCCGTACACCTTTTCAATCTCTTCAGCGATGCGTAACAAATCATGGGTGAAGTTGCACCAGATTATGCACTTACCCTCTATTTCTTCCAACGTTTCTAGCAGCACCTTAATTTTGTTGGAAGGGAAAGTGATTATTTCCCCTTGGTCGTTCTTCACGTGCCCAGAGCAAATTTGCTGGAGCCGCATCAGCTGCGTCAGTACGGTGCTAGCTGTCACCTCCCCTTCTTCTAAGAAGGCCATTGCGGCACGCCGCATGCTCTCGTAAGCCGATTTCTGCTCTGGGGTTAGCTCAACCTCCCTTTTCTGATACACCTTGTCTGGGAGGTCTAGGCACTCTTCTTTTCGTACCCGAAAGCTAAAGGGCTGGATAATCTGGTTAAGCTCTTCCAGGTTTTGGTACCCCACCACCTGTTGAAAGCTGTGCGCACCCATCGTTTTACGTTGTATTTTTGCATAGCGGTTAAGGAACCCCCAGTAGGAGTTTTGGTTTAGACTTCTTTTTTCTAGGAATTCACATTGCGTAAACAAATCTAAGGGTGACTGCGTTACAGGTGAACCCGTAAGAATTCTTCGATAGCTCGCGTACTGGGCCAGCCGAAGCAGCGTTTTGGTTCTTGCAGCAGTTCGGCTTTTTATCGTAGTGCTTTCATCAATAGCTAAAAGGTTAGGCGAATGAGCGCGAAGCACCCTTTCAAGAAACGCTGTCCCCTTTTTGGTGCTTAAAGATTCTACATTGATAAGAAGAATTTTTAGTTTAGAGTCGTCCTTACGCAGGAAGTTTTTCCGTTGCTCTTCATTGCGTTTGGAAGACCCTGGTGCCCAACACAGCAGGTCTAGTTCAAAACGGTCGGGCAAATGGGACGGAACTTCGTTTGCCGCCCAGTTTAAATAAACGCTTTTGGGCGCGATGATACAGGCACATTTTATATCGCCTCTTTCAAAGAGAAGGCCCACATTGTCTAACAGCACTTTGCTTTTGCCTGTTCCCATGTCCATGAAGTAGGCAAAAAACGGCGCATCTGCTCCTTTATGCAAGGCTTGAGACTGGTGTTCATACGGTTGCGTCTTGAATTGGTATGTTGTCACACGGTTGCCCCTATTCCCCTTTTATTGCAATTAACCGTAGCACCCCCGATGGGTGGGGGTAACCGGTGTTTAGTCAAAAGGACAAGGTTTGCTTTATAGATGAGATATCGGACATTTGCGGAAGTGATTTAAAATAAATCGTCCCCGATATCATAATATCAGCTATCTGGCTATACAACGTTTACAGTGGCTTAGTACTTTCTCTGTGCCGCGCGACGATTTGGACTTTCTGTTTTTTCCGTCTTCTCTACCCTGGGATATCTCATCTATATAGCAAAGTTCGAGCATTTAGGGTAGGCACGCCCCTTGGCAACAATCCTCAAGGACACGGCCACACTCTTCACAAGCCAAATGGCCATGAACATAGTGCATTCCTGGAACGCGCCCTGGCTTGCAAAGCTTGAGGCAACGCATACACAAAATCTGTTCTAAGTCATACCCGGAATCTAAGCTCATTCCTTCTGTGCCCCTTGCAAGTACCCGAATCGGGTTTCAAGCACCGAAATGCGGCGTAACGACTCGGACTGCATATTGCTAATTCTAGTGAGCCCGTTTAAATCTTCCAAAATGTTTTGGAGTTTCGTGCCTTGCTCTTTCACATCGCGCTTTAAATTGACCGTTTCTTCAATAGCCATTCGTGAAGAAACATTTTCCATTTCTTTCTTTAACACCCCAATCGTATGTGACTGCTGTGAGACCCACCATATGATTCCGGCAGCTTGAATCAAGACAGCAAAAATCAAAGCTAGAGGTACCTTACTATCAAAATTCATTGCTACCGTCCACTTCTCTTTTCATATAGGCGTTCCTCTAAAACGCCAAGTTAGTTTTTAGATATTTTGTTCGCATACAGGCGGTCTTCTAGCACCCGTAGTCTGTCTCGTAGTTCAGCCATTGCTAATTCTGCGGCGAATAGCTTAGTGTTTTGGACATGATCAGAGCTGATCGGTTTGTCCTGGTTTTCCTTCATATCGGCCTCGATAGCTCGAAGCTTCTCTGTGTGCGTAGCTGTTTGATTTGTAACTTGAGATATTCTAGCGTCTAACTGAGAATAGCCCCACACGGCCAAGATCACTGTGCCTAGGATCTGAATAAGAAAGCTCAGTGAGAACTGTACACCTGCTCCTTGGTTTATTTGTGTGGGTGGTTTTGCCATTAGGTTTAATCACCGGACGCCATCATCTTAGACAAGGTCTCTGCCCGACCTTTGACTTGCTCTGCCCACTTAGAATCCAGCATCTCTACCGCTGCTGTTTCATAATCGGCTGATTCTAACGCCATTAGAAACAGTTTGAACTGAGAAAGCCTCGGACGACCCATATTAAACATCATGTCGGCAAGAACAAGCTGCCTTGTCTGATTCAGGGAACGCCAATCAGGCCACCACTGTGTTAATTCCTCTTCCACTATCCCGATGTCGTTTTCCAATAGGTAGTCGATTTCGTCTTCGGACAGCCCACGATCGTCCAGGTTTCGGCCCACCCCTATAGTGAGCTTGCCCACCGTATCGGTGTAGGGCTTATGCTCCACCCCTTCATGCAGACGAAGTTGAACGATTAACTTTGCATGGTCCATCGACTCACCCTTTCTCTAAGTGAATAACGGCATCCCTACCTTTTCTAACCCAGCTAGACTAGCAATCCCCCCTTGTGGGGGGGCTGACGGCGGTGGCAACCCAAGGGAAGCAGTTGGTTTTCTCAGTGGGGTAGCTCTCTGACCGGAAGGAATGGTTTCGAAGAGCATCCTATCTGTTCCTGGTAAGATCTCATCTAACCGAGAGCCTTGAGGGGTGGTTTTTATTCTCTCCGCAGCTAAGTCCGGGTAACTTCTATTCACTGCTTTACCGGACATAGGCGTGATATTAACCCGTTTAACGCCGTCTCCTAACGTATTAAGCTCATAGTTTCGTCTTGGTGCTTCTCTGACCGCCGTTTTCATGATCAATCGGCCAAGGGTTTTTTGAACTCTTTTACCTACCTGATCTTGTTTGAGCATATGCTCAAATTGAGCCAAAGTTACAGGCTCTGTAAAGACCGCTGCCATAACTTTTTGTTTCATAAGAATTTTCAGCAGAGCTGGAACCTGCCCCTTCATTGCAAGTTCACCAGCTTTTGAGGCCTCTTGCGCTGCGGAAAGGCTAGCCCCAAAATCTTCAGCATCCTTAAACACCGTGCTAAGTCTGCCAAGGGTTGAAACCACGTCTCCTAGCTCAGGAACATCCTCCATAACCCAATCATAAAGAACGCTCATAGGAGAATTTCTTCCCCTCATATCAGCGATAGCCTTGCTAACCTTATTATAAGCGACTCCAAGAGTCCCTTCCGCTGCCGTTTCTTTTGAAACCTCGTTTAGGATGCTCCCCAAGAAATGTTTTTGTAGCTGTTTTTTTACCGCTACACGAGAATCTCCTGTTAACGTGTTAAAGACAACTTTAATGTCTTGTGCACTTGTTTGTCCTGGTGAAAGAGGTGCGCCCCTATTTGACCCCAGTTTAGCTAGAAGAGCCGATATAATTCCCTGAGATTCTTCCGCTGCTTCTCCTAAAAACCCTTTACCTTCTAAAGAAGGTAGGAGTTGGGAAAGTCCTGATGAAGCGTCTTCTACCGCTTCTCTAAAAGGGGACAGCCCTGTTTCAAATTTTTCTAAAAGCTGGGCTTGGCTAACTATTCTTGTCCGCTCTTCTAAACTAGGGAAGAACCATTTTAAGTTCGGATTGTCTATGATGTCGCGTGTTCTAGATAAATCCTTGAACCCCGTTATTTCCAAGAGCTTCCCCGCAAGCTTTCCTGGCTCTGCCTGTAACGCGAGAGTTGTTGCTTCTTTTAAATGACCTCTAAATCTATCAACAATCTTTTTTCGTTCACCCCTAGTCATCGCTGCGACTATCTCTCCAGACTCGCCCAAATATTGTTTTGGGATGTTCGCGGGAACATTGTCTACAAGAGTAGCTAACGAAGCTAAATCATCCGGACCCAACACCTTTTGTCCGTCTAAAAAAGGCTGTATCAAGCTTTCAAACGGTCTAGTATTTCCGCCCTGCAAGGCTCGCCCGATATAACCCGTTCTCAACGTGTTGGTCGTGTACTGACTCAACCACTTAGCCTGGGCCACCGTTTCTTTCATATTAGGGGCAACACCCCCAAGTTGATCCAACGCTTGGTCCCAAACGCCATCTAAAGACTTCTGTAGTGCTTCAACGTATTTGTTCTCTGTAGAGGTGACATCCACCATTTCAGCCAGTTTTTTCTTATAAGCATCCACTTGCTTCAGAACACTGAACACTTCTTCTCCTGTTTGAGACTTCACAGGATCGTTGAAAAGCGCTGTTTCTAACTCTTTAGAAATTTTTGCCAGCTCGGCAGATTGTCCACCGATGGTTTCTACTACGGTTTTAGTGCTTGTTTGAGTGCCTCCCGGTGTTACGTTCCCAAAGCTATCAAGCACCGTTCCTTCCTCAACCACGTTCGTCACTTGTCTTTCTTGAGTGCCCAAAACTCCTTCTTGGACAACTTTCGTTTGAGCTCTTAGATCAGTTAGATCCAGCCTAAACGTCGCGTTTTTGATTTCCGGAGAGTTTAAAATATTCTGAAAAAGATCGTCTCTGATTTTTCTGTCGAACTTCGCTATCTCTTGCAAAGTTTTAGCGGCCATTCCAGCTTTAAACTGAGCATTTGTTGTGGCCGAGCTAGCATCTAGCGGGTCATCAAACAACACAGTTCGAATTTTTGAAGACATCCCTTCAACTATCTGTCCTAATTGCTCTGGGGTCACTGCCCCATCTATCTCTCCGCCATTTTGGTTCACTTTATCCATTAAATATTGAAGGAGCTTCTCTGACTGTTCTTTTCTGACTGGTCCATAGAGTTCTGGACTCAAAGCTTGGCTTTGCGCCAATAGCCGTTTCATAATTCCACTATCAATTAAGTTCCCTACCGTAACGGGCACACCCGCCTCGTACCCCGCCTTCAAGATATTTAACTGATCGTTTTTTGCTCCTGTTAAAAACAGCTCTTTGAAAGCTTGCTTTCCTGCTGTAGATCCAGATATTAGCCCAAAAACACCCGCACCCACCTTGCTGAAGGCGGTGAACGCACCAGCAATAGCAGATTCCATATTATCCGTGGTTACTACCGAATCTTCACCACGGACCACATCTAAAGCGGTCGCATCATCGAGCCACTGTCCTATTTTATCTAACTGAAAAGCAGCGCCGCCTTTTATGGCACCGGAAGCAGCTCTAAGAACGGCAGATTTTGCCTTGCTCTGCGGAAGAACATCGATCAAAGCGGGCAGCAAATTTTGAAAGTTAGTGAGTTCCCCTGCTACGTCTACGATATCAAGGCCCATATCGTTATAGATCGGTGCTATTCGAGCTTTAGCTTCTACATCCCCTTTAAAAGCTTTCTTTGTTTCAGTGAACAGCTCGGCCAATCCCCTCCCAGAAAAGGTGTTCTGATAATCAAACCTATCTACCTGATGCAAGGCTCCACCGGGCGTTGTAGAAAACAGCTCTACCGTGACCTTTTGAGCTGGGTCTTCAAACGATTGTCCTACTTCTTTGACGTAAAACTCTCCCTCAGGATAGAGGTTGTTGAAAAACTGCCTTTTTTCTTCTGCCGTGTCTAACGTAGCGTAATTGAACCGATCACCAGCGGTTAGAGGAGATCCTTCGGAAGAAAACCTGTTTCCAAAAGCAGGGTCATTAGCCACCATGGCATCAATTCTTTGTTGCTCGGCGTTTGCGGGGACATCTCCTTCACTGGCTTTTTGATCAAATATTTTGTAATCAAAACCTTCAGGCTCTATCTCCCCACTAAGTATGGCTTTTTTAATCCTAGCCGACCGAGAATCCATAAAGCTCAGACCTGATCGAACGGCTCGCAGGGGATCATCATCAGAAATCGTGTAGGCATCCGGATTATCTTCTATTATTTGTTTAATGAACGGGTAAAGGTAACGATCTGAATCCACAGTACCCCCCAGGAAATCACCTCCAAATGGTGCGCCCAATCCTTGAGAGCCCGGAACGGTCACTGCTTTGTTTAGAAGAAGTTCCTTTTCAAGTTGATCTTCTAGGCTTACAGTATCCATAGCAGCGGGTCTGCCTTCTATTTCTTTCGCCTTTTCTAGAGCGATTTGCGCCCTTATTTCGTCTTCGAGGCTTACTTCCGCAAGGCTACTCATTTAATGTTCTCCTTTACAATTCGAGTAGCATCTGCTTGATTGAAATCAAACCCTGAGCCCATTAGTATCTCCTGGAACACCCCGCTGTAGTACCTGAATTGTTCCTTTTCTAGATCGCTGCCCTTCGTAACCCTTGATGGACCTATTATGAACCTAAAAGCTCCTTTAACTCGTTCTGAATCGCCAGAACCAAGCTGCTCTCGAAGTAACTGTCTTTCCAAGTTAGCACTTTCCTCCGTGCCTGTCTGTAACCTTTTCATTTTGGGGGTGCGGAGAGTTACTGCAACGTCAACATTTCCTTGGTACGTCGGCAGAGGGTTGTAAAAGTTTGGATCCTCTTTAGCTAGTTTTTCAGCCTCTGCGCTTCTATAACCCGCTTCATATTCCGCTATTTTGTCCCGAATGTCGAGCATTGTGACTCGGGAAGATTGTCCCACAGGTGCCGACCTATATAGATCGTTGTAAATTTGTTGCTTTTCTAGAGCTCTTTTTTCAGATCTTTCATAAAGCTCGATAATTCTTGCATTTCCTTCAACCGTTTTAAGGGCGTCTGGACCCAAGCTTTTTACTTCTTGGAATTCAGATTCATTTAGATTTCCTTTAACAAGAGTAGCGAATGCAATAGTGAACTGCTTCCCTATTTCCTGTCCTAATGCTATTCTACCCGACTCTTCTTTATCCGTATAAGCGCCCTCAGCCCCCAACGATTTTAAGAAACTGTCGGGGGACACTCCTATCAAGCCAGCTAGTTGACGAATCTTATCAGAAGCGTTTTTAAAGGACTCTGTGAAAGGACCGCTATCTATTCCTTTCATAGCCGATTGAAATTCTCTAGCTCTATCCGCTATGGTTCCCGCTGAAGAGGCTGCGTTATTGACCTCTTCGCCGTACGTACCAAGAAGTTTTAAGTTCGCCATTTCTTGTGCCTGAGCTACGGCGGATTTACCAGCGAGAGCGGCCTTTGATTCTGCGGTCATCGCGTCATTTCGCGCGATTTCAAGAAGCAGGTCTCTTCCCTCTTGCGCTGTAAGATCGTTGTTTCTGACAGCAGCCGCAATGGCTCTTTCCGCTTGTGTAGAAGTAATCTTTGAAGGTGTTCTACCAGCAAGCGCCTTGATACGATTGGCCT
>TARA_R110000744_G_scaffold40211_1_pt1 | contig 13107 bp, 6 predicted proteins | sample TARA_R110000744 | Tara Oceans TARA_R110000744 (sample SAMEA4398083) | marine metagenome | biome: Polar Biome; feature: [DCM] deep chlorophyll maximum layer (ENVO:01000326); material: water (ENVO:00002006), including particulate matter (ENVO:01000060) such as... | depth 36 m | reverse complement strand
AATCAGATTGAAGTATTCTCATTAAATCTGCTACGTTATCAACATTTAAATAATCATTAGGCACTTGCCCACTGTTAGATTTAAGAAGCTGCATGTGAGCATTCCACACTAAAACTTTTTCAACTTTCTCTCTGTATCTTTGTAATTGTGTATTTTCATATTGTAAATACGCATTTGTCTCATCTTGAGTGAAAGCATTAAAATCAGGAGCATAACCTTGAGTAGCCTGCATTTTATTTACAAATATATTAGCTATATCTTGTTTTAATATAGGAGTTATTTCATTAAAATAGTCTTTAGATCTAATTGACCCGTCTCCCGTTACCTGGTATTCTCCGCTTTGTATTTTAAGTTGTACATTTTTAGCCGCTCTTTCTTGCATTCTAATTAAAGGCATTTGAGCTTCCATAGTATTTAAAACACTATTTGTAAACCCTCCTCCCGCATACTGTTCTATACCATAATTTTCTGTCATATTGTACATATTTCCAGTAGGAGATTCTAATGTAAATCTAGTTGGAGTACCAGTACTTATACCTGGCTGAGTCATGTGCTTAAACTTAAAGTCTTGTCCTGTTTCTCCTTTACCTGAATTAGTGAAATCCAGTTTTAATTGATCATGTTCTGGTGATCCTGAAATTATACCATCAACTGTAAATTGATCTAGGTGAGCTTGATTTAGCATTGTATTAAGATCGGCCAAAGTGCCATTTTCATCTGTAAAAGTATTAACTGAATATCCAGTTAATTGTGCTGTATTTTCTGTACCTTTTTGTTCAAATATTGCATCAATATCATCCCCATGATTGACTTGATATTTAAAATAATTTCTAACTAGCCCTTCTAACTCAGGTATATCATCTACTGTATAATTAGTACCTAACGAATTGTTCAGATCCTGTATAGCCATGTTATTAGTAATACCTTGACTGCTGACAGACATACCTCTGGTTGAAACTGTCTCTCCTTTTTCAGCACCTCCAAACAGTTGTTTTACAAGCATGGTTTGCTCGGTACCTTGAGGAGTTACAAACATTCTTACATTACTATAACTTCTTGCCCCTTCTTCTCCAGTAGGAGTTTCATTAAACGAATTTGTATTCATAGTTAAATGATGTACTAAATCTTTTAGGCTTTCATGTCCTGTAAAAGCACTAGACATTTCGTTGTATGCTGCAACCTGCTCATCATTACCATAGTTATTTACAAGTAAAACTTCTTGCTGTCTTAGTGCGTTTAAAACAGTTCGTGCAGAAGTAGTTGCATTTAAATCTGCACTAGGGTTAGAAGTTGGAGTAGCGTTTAAAATTGAAAGTGCATCTATTTTTTTCTGTGAGTAGCCCTCATTATCTTTCCACGATAACGAACTGCTTATTGCAGGACCTTGTACAGGAGTCCACACTCCTGATCCTTGTGGGGGAGTCCCAGCAGATGAAGAACTTTTCCTTTGAGACATCTCTTTATAACTTGAATCCCAATAAACCTGTCTACTTGCTATATCTATAAGCCTATCACTAATATTATCTAGAGCTTCTTCTTCAGTAAACTCTGCCCCAGTATTAGGATTAGTATCTAACTGTGTAAGTTTCCTTAAATCTTGATCCCCTATGCTCCCTTTAATATATGAATCTACTAAAGATAAAGCTATTCTTTTGGCTTTCTTTTTACTTATTCCTTTTGAGTTAACCATAAAATCTCTAATATCTCCGGCACTAACTTGTCCTTTTGCGAACTGCATAGCTCCTCCATCAGCATTTATCCTACCTATTAAGCTAATCATTTCTGCATTATAGTTCTCTTCTTTCTCTACTTGGGGTTGAAATACATTTTCTACCCACTTACCCTCGCCATCTTGATAATAAGAAGAGTGAGTAGCCCAGGCCTTTTCCCCAAAATTTAAAGAAGATCCAGTTTGCGCTGCTATCTTCTTTTCTATCTCTTTACTTTCTTCGAAATTAGCATAGGATTGTGAAGCTAATTTTAAACCTTTACTGTTTTTTAGTAAAGATACAGATTCAGCTACTGCACTTGTTGCTCCAAAATAACTACCAGAAGACACAACGTTTCCAAGATTTCCGTCTATCTTACTATGAAGGTCCTCAATAATCCATTTATCTCCATCAGATACACTAGCAGTATTAAGCATAGCGTAAATATTATCAGTATCAAACCTATTATACTCCCTAGTGTCTCTTACCATTTTTGCTGTACGAACTAGACCTAGATCGTCTGGTATCATACTGATTGGATCTTTAAATGTATATGCCATGTTTTATTTTATTATTATGATTGTCCTTTTGTTATTGGACCACTTTTAGATTTTAAAGTAGCGTATGCTTCTATTCCTTGTGCGCCTAATCCCATTAAGTCACTTATTAATTGCTGTCTTCCTGCTACCTGCCTGTCCCATGCGGCATATTTTAAGTCTCTAATATCTCTAGATTCTAATTGATTTGCAACATCTACTTTAGTATTTAAGTCTGCCTGTTTCATAGATAGTTGGGCATTTAATCCTCCTTCTTTAACAGATATTCCCACGTTAATGTTATTCTCTGCCTCTTTAATCTTATTAACTTCTCTCTGCGTAGTTATAGTATTTCTTTCTTTTAATAAATACTTAGCTGCTTCAGGAACATTCATCGCTTCTACTGAATTATCCATAGACTGTCCTCTCATTAAAGAGTCTACAATTTGGGATCTATGGCTAATACGTTGTAAATCAACTCTACCTAACTGTTGTTTACCTATATTATTAGGATTCTCCTTCTTAGCTTCTTCTAGCATCTCATCTGCCTTACCCATCTGCCCTGATATAGCTTTGTAAGCGCCAAATGCTGCTAACCCTCCTAAACCTAAAGCACCCCATTTCTTCCAATTAATTGGCTTACCGTCTTCTTTAACATCTTCACCTTCAACAACATCTTCACCTTCACCTGCTACAGATGAATTATCATCGACTACAGTTCTCTGCGCGTCTGGAGGTGAAGGCATACCTTTCCAAGCTTCATCATGTTTAGGTCCCCAATAATCTAGGCTACCCCAATCATATCCCTCAAATCCTGGCTGAGTGTTAACCCAATCTCTCCATTCTTGTACATTATTAAACCCTTTTGAGTGAAAGTCTTCTTGAGTAGGCTGTACATTTGGAGTCTCATCAGTCTCGGGGGTCCAATCCTTCATAGAATAATCTCCATAAGTATTATCACTATCTATTGCCTCAATTGGAGTTAAATTCTCATCGTATTGATATAAAAAATCGGATTCTATTGTTGTATCAGTGCCTGTAGAATTAGTAGACTGCTCTGAGCTAGTTTCTGGTTCTTGGTACCTTTTTAAAAGCCCTCCTCCTTTATATTTATATTCTTTTAACATTTTATCTTCTACTGGTAATGATTCATTTTTTTGTAACTTCTTATCTAAAAATAATTTTAATGGATCCGTACCTACCCCCTTTACAGATCTTGGAGGTATATTTGAATTGGTGTAATACTCCAATCTACCTAACCATTCATTTCTCATACTCTCCCAAACCTCTGGCCTATCAAACCTGCCGTGATTGAATAGGTTACCCTCTTTAATATTACCCGCAGAAGCTTCGGACTGTTCCACTGTGGGAGGGGTTACAGGATGATTTTTATTAGTAATAATATTAGTTTGCTGATATTGTTCTACATCAGGTTGCTTCATTATGTTAGTATCCTTAATTAAACTTGTAGGATTATTAGGATCATTACCATTAGCTATCTCTGTTTCCATAGCTACTCTTTCTAGATCTTGTTTTGACGCACCTGCTAATGCTAAATGCTTTACTAAATCAGCATAGCTAGTTTTATTTTTACTATAATTTTTAGTACCGTCAGTATTCATGTAATCAGAAACTACGTACGGGCCTTTTTCTGTGTCTAATACAACTTCATTTCCTTCTATTTCATGCGTGACTCCGTCAGAAGTTTTTATATAATTAACACCTCCTTTAGAATGTTTATTTCCCTCAGCTATTTCTATATTACCAGCATTAGGAGTTGATATAGTATGTATCTTACCTCCCTCTACTTTTTTAGTATTGATAACATGTTTCCTAAGATCTTTAATGGTTATTTTTTTTCTCTTCATTGTCATAATTATAAAATATTAAACTAAAAATCTAGCTAACTCGTTATTATTGTTCTCTCTCTGTTGATTAACACCAGAAGCAAAAGCCGAACTATTCTGAGCAGTTAGATTACCTGCTATCTCTTGCCTAGCATCTGAATTCTTTTGATTTCCATACATAGACATTCCTGTACCAACTGCAAATCCTACAATAGCTCCTACAGGACCACCTACTTGTGCACCTGCCAGTGCCATTTGTCCTCCCGAAGCCAAATGTCCTGCAGTACCTTTATCTGCAGGTACCTGCCCGTCTATTATTGATTTAAAATCACCTTGGGAGATTTGATTAGGAGATATGGAATTACCTCTAAAATTATCACTAAAAGTTATAGCCTCATCTGGGTTTTGGGTTATATTACCGTCTGTTTTAGTATTACCTTGAGTTTGAAGATTCATGTTTGGATCTAAATTAGCTCCTTTTGTTGGATCTTGCATACCGTTTATAAGCTGTCCTGCTAAGTTTGTATAAGCACTAACATTACCCATTGTACTGCCTCCACCACCACCAGCAAACTGATCTCCCGCATAGCTCATAGGCCCAGAAGCTGCAGAATTATCAACTCCACTCATAGTTGCAGTAGAGTAGTCTATTGTAGTATCTTGATACCTACGAGTAGGTTGTTTATACTGCATATATTTATTATCCTCTGTTCTTATCTGTCTTACAGGCTCTTGATATTGATTTAACTCTGCAGCAGCTTCTCTAGTATCAGCGTTATTAAACCCTTTAAGTTTATGTAACCACTCTCTATTTAATTGTATGTTTCCAGAGATACTTTTATCTCTCTGACTTTCTTGATTACTCCCCATAAAATATGAACTGATAGGATTATCTTGAATATAATTATTTAATTCTGTACTATCCCTAGTAATTGCATTTTGATACTGCTCTTGATTAAAGTTTCCAGGTCCAAATTCTGTACTTCTTGTTCTTGGAAAGTTTGGGATATACTCCAAAGTTTGATTTACAGGTTCTTGATAACTATCTGTAAATTTTACCATATTATTAGCTGGTTGAGGCTGTTGGTTATATGGTTCTTGGTAAAGAGCGTAAACAGGTTGTTTATATTTGTTTGTATATAATAATTTTTTATGCATAGTTTTAAGTGTTATCGTGAATAGGCTCTATATAATGGAGAGCTATCCAGCAAAGTTAATGAATTTTTTACAGAATTGTCGTCTTTTAAGAATATATTTAAATATCTATCTTGAATACGTCTCATTTGATGCCAAGGTTTGTCTATAACTATTGTAAAAGCTGCGCTTATACCACCTGAAGCTGGGGATTGTGCAACGCCAGGAAGAATAAATACCTCTCCGTCTTCATATCCTGACCCTCCATTTATAATTGAAATAAATAGTAATCGACCTGCACCGTCAATAGTAAAATCTATCACTAATCCAGTACCTGTTGATAATGCATTTGTGGGAGTATACCCTTGAGTTGGCCCAGGAGTGTAACCACTGCCTGGGTTTGTTATATTGTAACCATTTGCTACTACTGCTCCTACAGCAAGAAAAGAAGTGTTAGGTGTTATACCATCAACGTTAAACATAGACTGAGTAATTGAACTAACAGGAGTTGGTAAAGTAACCCCTGCTACAAAGCTTGAAGGATCGTATAACATTTGAGTTGACATTAAAGCCCTGTCTCTTAAATCATTTACCTGCCAACTTCCTCCTACACCTCTATAAGTATCCATATATAACAACTTCCTTTCCCCGGTTATTTGTACGTCTGTGTGTGCATAGTAGTCAGTTAGACCTATTTGGTGTAATACAGAACCAGAACTATTTACAGATTTAGTGTCTATATTTAAACCATAAAATGATTTAGTTTTTAAATTTTCTTTATTAAAAGAATGTGCGATTTCAAATGGAAAAACAGTACTAGTATAATATACTCCGTATCCACTAAAATTTGGATTATTATGACGATATAACTTAGAGCCATATCCTGCCCCTATTTTATTTATTGAATAAATAGAACTGTCGTAACAAATATATTGTAAAGGACTATAAGAGTGAAAACTAGCCCACATTTTTGAAGAAGGATAATAAGAAACAGTCCAATCATCAGGTGTAAAGTAAGTAGTATTAGAAAATTCTATAGATGCCCAAGCTGTGGTATAGACTTCAAAGCAACTCTTAGGTGTAGACCATCTTATATCAGACCCAGTAGTAGAAGAATTAGTTGAAGCAGCTGTTATAAAAGCAGCAGTAGGATTATAACTTTTTTTAGTGACTAAAATTCTATCATATCTAGCGTCAAGTCCAATAGAAAATCCAATAAGAGTATTACTCAAATCTAGTTCTCTAGGTAATCCAAATCTATATAAACTTATTTCCATATTATTTTGAAACCATTCCCTCATTCCATTGTCTGAAATTACTTCTAAAGTTTCGGAAAATAAATTAACACTACTTCTGTTATAATCTATATAAAAATACCCCCACTTAGTAGCAAAATTAGAAAATCTAAGTGTAGTTCCTCCAACACCTAAAGTTGCACTAGCAATCCTTTCTGGGGCCTGGGCAAATATATTACCAGTACCTACATATATATCTCCTCCTCCAGATGTATCTAATTGTTCTTTTCCTTTTGTTTTATATAACCCGTCTTCTGTCTGTACCATAAGTATACCTGCATGTATAAATAAATTCCATATACTACCAGTATCTGTCTGCACATCTATAAAATCTAATTCAGGAAAATTTCTATAAGTATCTGAAACACCTCCTCCTGTAACAGACCTTGTTACTCTAACAGGATATGTAAGAATCTCTTTAATAGTATTACTAATTGGAACAGGAGTTCCTAGTATATTATCATAATGATATATTTCATTATATCGTATACCTTCTTCACCGCTTTCATTTGTACCTGTTTGGTGATTAGTAAGATCAGTAGGTAAGCAAGGGTTAGTATCCCACATATGTACATACGGATTGTCCTCAGATGTGTAATCAGAATGTGTAAAACAGGAGACACCTAGTCCTATACATATACCGTCTAAAGCAAATGCTAATTTGTTTATACTAGTCTGCGGAGAAGAAACGGTAGATTTAGACGTGGAGTGTCTAAGAGATATATTATCAGTAGACTCTACAATAATATCAAACAGACCTACTAAATTTGTTGCAGCGTAACTTACTATGTTTCCACCCATACCGTATCGGGAATTAACTTCTATTCCACTACCCATAAAGAAAGTGTTAAGCAGATTTACATTGGTTTTATCATAACCGTCATGAGTTATTCTTACTGTTTCTCTACATATAAATGTATCTCCTCCAAATATCTTGTCAGTCTTATGAACTACACCTGTATCAGCTGAGTGAACTTCTGCAACTCCCTGAACGCCTTCATCTACATCTACAATAAATCTATTATACTCCTCACCTAACACTTCATAGCCAGTCCAAACTAAATCTTGTTTATCAAAGTCATTATAAATATTACGTCTTCTTGCATAAAGATCTCCTACATGATAATTAGCTTTATATCTCTTAGTAGTAGGTATAATTTTGTCTTGTGCATAAAAAAGAGCATTAACATCATTAGGGTCTTTGCCCCATCCAGTAGTTCCTCCGCTACCATCTACTAGAAAATCAGTTGCTTGGGAATTAGTAATGTTATCCGGAATAATAGGAGAGTGATACACAGATCCTAAATTTCCCGATGCCACAAAATTACTCTCAGCAGCCGGATCACTACTCTCTTGTACTGCCTCATAAAGTAACGCAAAAGAAGGTGACCCCATGTTAAATACATAATCATTAACTTGATAATCTTTTAAGGTTTCAATTGTATTTCCTTGTATATACTCAACCCTGGAACTTAGTAAACTTCCTTGAGAAGAAAAATCAACAACTTCGTGGTATCGATTTAAAAAATAATAATAACTAGAATGTAATGCCACAACTCCATTCCTAGCGTTAAATGGATCACTGACAGCTGGCGTAAGAGCGCCGCCGTTCCAATCCCATCCAGTTTGTTCAAAACCTACTTGTGATGGGCCAGTAGCGGCAGTTTGAAGTGTTGCACCAGGAATATATGGATTCCAGCAGCTGCATTCACTGTTTGCATTATCTAAGAATCCCGCATATCCTACACCAGCTCCAGTATTATTCTCACAATCAAAGTTTGCTGGGTCCGCAGTATGAAGATGAGGACCATAAAACGCGTATACTGAGTTGTTATTTAAAGCATATATTCTGGAAAAATCTGAAACTTCATTAAGAGATTTTCTAGTCCTCATAGAGTTAAAGCCATAAAAAGCTTTAGGCCTTGCAGTAGGATGCGCGTTGAAGCCGTTGTCCCCCCATGTCCCCACTCCATCTCCTCCTGCCGTGCCCAGCCACCCGGGCATGCCTACTCCAGGAATAGGAATTTGAAAAATAGTTGAAGCTTTAGAGATTTTATCACTTATCTTAATATACTCTTCCCCCATACTAGCTTTAAGTCCTTGATCAATTCTTGTTTTATGAAATTCTTGTCGTTTTGCCCTGTATATTCTAAACCCTTGAGACTCGTCAGAAATTTCTTTTGGAACAGCTACATCATCTAAAGAAAATCCTAATATATTTACATGGTGAAAATCGTCTGGGTCTTGAGTGTCCGCACAGCTAAAGGCGCTTTGAGATTGATTATGATTATATGCGGGAAGTATTTTAGAAAAAGAAGCAGGAGTAACGTCTGGAACCTCAAAGAAAAACAACCCCCTATCATCTCCAACACCATAAGTATACTGCCCAGAAGGAATATCAGCTGCAGATGACAGGTGATTAGTCAAGATTGTATCGAAATTTGGAATACTAATCTCTACCTCTACATACATCTTAGTTGAGTCTCCCTTATATCCCACGTACGCAATTTTAGTGTCAAAATATAAATTAGACGAAGTGCTAGGTGTCCATGCTACTCCTCCAATTGTTAGATTAGACCATGATCCAGTCAGTAAAGAAAGCCAATCAGGCATATGCCCATGTATAGGAGCAACCTTATTAAGGTCAATAACAAATGCTAATCTAATTGTTGTGTGTGAATTAGCTACATTATAATAATTACTTCCTGCGTCTCTTACAACATAATAATAAATATCGTCATAACCCGGTAATTGGTTGGTATACGAGTAGGATGGGACGTCTCCAGCACCAGGAACCCCTGTATTAAAAGCGGTTTGTACTACTGCAAAATTAGAAGCTCCTTGATAAGTTGTAGGGGATATGTTAACGCTATTACTAGACGGAAAGTGGTGGTGCCGTACCTTTCTATTTTTATTACTAATTCCAAATACTTCTTCTCCACTTGTAATATCTAAAGTATCAAAGTCATTTTTATCAGGATATATTTCATCAAAATTTTGCCAAAAATTCATTTCGTTAGAATTAAAATTTAACCATCCAGGATTAAAATAAAAATTATTACCTTGATCTTCAATTGCAGTTCCAAGCATAGGAATTGTAGTCTCCCTACCAGGTATGTGGTAAGCAGGGCTCATAGATCCATCAGCTTTAATAAAAGCTATATAAAAGGCATATGTTTCTCCCCTTTTATATCCTCTTCTATGGGTATGATAAAAATCATTTCTATATGAATTAGATTGTTTATTGGAACCTCTTTGTGGTATGTTGAAAGTAATTAAACCTGCTGCATATCCGTCAGGACCATATGGTAATGGAGGATCAAAGTTACATATCTCCTCCATCTCAGCAATTACTTTTATATTGTTAGCATATTTCTGATATTTAAAAATAGGATCTATAGACAAATTAGCTAAATATAATTTATCATCAAATTGTTGTATAGCCTTAGCTCTAGTGTAAACTAAATTACCATTAAAAATCTCATTTATATCAGCTAAAGCTTCACCTTCCATTCCTTCATATAAAATCTTAATTCCTTTTGTAGCTAGGTTTACTTCATTTTTTATATCTATTTTAGGTAATTTTAAACCTACCTCTGCGTTACCACTATTCTTAATTATATATGGTTGTATATACTTAGGAGTTTCTATATTAATATTAGATAAAGTCCATTCAATGGCGCTACCTGTGAGCACTGCAGAACTATCCTTATTAAAACTTGGACTTCCAGTAGCAATTACTCCTCCTGAACTATCTGCAGACAAAGAAATAGCTACAGGTAAAGATGTCAATAAATTACCTGTTGTACTACCGTCTTCCATCTCATATTTTAGAGCTAAAGAATAAGTAGAAATTTCAAGAGATCCTCCCTTTTTAACTGTACTTGTGTTAATTCTTGGTATTGGTCCTGCGTGGGGAGCTAGCCTAAGCTTATCTATCCATCTTATATCACAAGTACCAAAAATATCAGAACCATAAATATCATCTACGGCTCCAGTTCCAGCTGCAATAATTGAAAGTTGTCTATCTATATTTAAAATTCCTGGTGGATAATCATCTGCTATCCAATATACAACTAGTTCTTCTTTTGTATTTTTATTACACAATCCTTTTATTTGGGTGCTTCTATTCCATCCAAAGGATCCTTTAGCTTCTCTTGTACTTCCACCTGCATTTCCTAAACATACACTACTAGCATCACCTGGACTACGAAAAACCTGAGTAGATACATCTAAGATAGAGTCATATTTTATTATAAATTCTTTACTAAGAGTACTATTATATACAAATAATATTACAATATCTTCATACATAGCCTTACCTAGTACATAAGTATCTCCACTTGATCCTAAATCTAAAGTCAAGTTAGCGCCAAACTCTTTTGTTACGCCTCCTACTTCTTTATTAAACATAGCATTTAAAGCATGGTACCAAGTTCCTTCCGGCCTGTCTTCATTAGTACTATCTGTATTTAATCCTTTTATAAATTTAGCCATTAGTTTCTATTTAAAGTTTCTCTAGTACCCATCTCTCCAAAATCAGATTCATGATTATTTAGATCTGGTATAAGTCGTACCCATTGATTCATAAAAGATGCGTATTTAGCTAAGTCAGGATAATTAGCTGCGTTTCTAGCTTGTGTGCAATAGTACTTCCATTGATTATCAGCAAACTTATAATCAATTCCGTTCATTCCTTTATTTTTACCTAGTAAAATTAATTTTTTATAAACATACCAAAACATAGCTTCTTTGAAACTAATATCATCTGGAACTAAAGGATAACATTCTTCATCTATAGGGAAGGCCGCATAACTCATGCAAACTTCTCCAGTTTTAAATGAGGTTTTAATATAACCATTTTCAATAACATACCACGCATCTGAAGACGCCCCCTCATTAACACATTTATTACAATGTATATCTTTAGGAAAAGTAGCAGTACCATACTTTAAAGGAGTTAATGTACTTGGATCTTTAAAGTAAGATGACTCTAATATTATAACTCTAGAACTTAAATCACGTAACTGATAATTTAAATCTTGGTCTGGATTAGAGGCTAAAGTTGCAGTTAAAGCATCAATCTTTTTTTTAATAGTAGCAAGTTCAGAACTTACTTGTCCTCCTGTTATACCACTTGAAGCTACTTGATTTATATAATATAAACATTTAGGTAATACAGCTTTGTAGTCTACTATCTCTATTACACATCTCTTAGTTTCAAACTGCGCAGTAGACCCAATATGCTCTAAAGCCTCTCCAATCCATTCTATTGCGTCTTCTATCCAATTATCTCCGCTAGGATTTAAATCTCTAAATACTTTCCTTACAATTGCCTTACTAGATATATTCTTATAAATCATATTATTTCTTTTTAAATTTTAAGTATGCTAAATCATCTGTTTTTAATAGTTCAACGAGCTTTTCTTTATTACCCTTTAATCCTCTAGTAGGTACAAATTTATACACAGATTTATTAGGTACTCTACACTTACCTTTATTCCAATAGAATCTACAATATTCTGCATCTGTATAATATATATACCACTTTTTTCCTTTACCTGTATTAGTGTCATATAACTCATGTCCTGCAGCTAATAACTCTTCTCTATATTTATTACTCTCTCCCCAATCTATTGCAGGCTTAGACGGATTTCTTTTTATCCTTGCTATACTTAAAGTAGCTAAATTACTTCCTAGATCAATTATACCTCCATCTAAAACAGATTTAATAATAGATTGATTATAATCAGAGCATATGTCTCTAAATATGTTTTTAGAGATTTCTAAGTCTGATCTCATGTCAAAATCTTTATATATATCTTCTAAGGTATAATTCATTTAGTTTTGTTCTTTAGATTTTGGGGCAGGAGAAGCCGCAGCATCTGCATGAGCTCCTGGCATCCTATCATTTGTTGTATCGCTTTTAGTTATACCTAACATTCTTAATTCTCCCTGCATAAGACCAGAATTTATTGCCTGTAACATATCAGCAGGTAAAGGGTATTCAGAATTATCATCATAACATTCTGAACCATCACAGTCATACATACTTAAATCTTCTGGGTTCTCAAACACTCCTCTTATATTTATATATTCCATACCTTCCGCATTAAATACATATAAATAATCTCCTATCATATAAGCTTTCTTTTTTTCAGAAGTATATTTTTCATATTGTACGTATTTTATTATAGATGATGAAACTAAAGGAATTCTAGTTAACCCATCTGCAGCACCTACAAAGGTTATAGCATCCTCAAAGTTAAATCTAAGAGTTCTAGGAACAGGAAGTTTAGTTTTATAAACCATACATCCAATATCTAAACCGCAACATTGAGAGCCATCTACTTTTTCTAATTGCATGCATCCTAAACTTTGTTCTAGATGCCTAGTAATCATTCCGTTACGTTGGAAATCCCGTCTAACTAAAACGGCTCTGTAGTGCCGAACATTAAATTTAATTTGATCTAAAGAGATATTCTCATCATGATGAGATTTTCCTCCTCTGATTAAGTTTAATAAATTATATGCTATCTCATTCAGTGTCATAATCGTATTATTTTTTTATTTTTTCTAAAGACCG
>TARA_R110000744_G_scaffold352518_1_pt1 | contig 13176 bp, 14 predicted proteins | sample TARA_R110000744 | Tara Oceans TARA_R110000744 (sample SAMEA4398083) | marine metagenome | biome: Polar Biome; feature: [DCM] deep chlorophyll maximum layer (ENVO:01000326); material: water (ENVO:00002006), including particulate matter (ENVO:01000060) such as... | depth 36 m | reverse complement strand
GAACCTAGATACATCATCTGCTAGTAATAAATCCCAATCACCATCTGAACTTATTAACCACGTGTGCTTAAACTTAGTCTTAGCTTCTTTTACTATGTATCCCGCCAAATCATCAGCCTCTACGTACTCAAACCTTAGTAAGGGGAACTGTGTTTCTGCTAATTCCAAGGCTTTTTCATACCCTAGAAAGAAAGCCTCTACCTGTGCTTTTTCTTCTTCAGTTTGGTCTTTGTATTTATCTTTTCGCTTATACTTATAGTCTGGTGAAACATCTTTCCTAAACTTAGAGTATTTCTTATCAGCAAGTAATACTACAGTTCTAGCACCATAACTTTTGGCGAAAGATTGTATAGTGCTGAGGTATTCAGCGGCAAAGTCAGACTTTCCTCTGTGTTTAAATCTAAACGCGAAGTTTAGGCAATCAATTAATAATAGGTTTTCTGACTCTGGGGCATTAGCTACTTCATCTAGCTCAAATATTCCAATCATATTAGTACAAGTTCCTCTATGGATTTAGCATTTAGCCACTCGTCAAATAGGTATATGTACACATCAACGTATGTATCTCCTAAGTCAGAGGTTAAGCTAAATCTGTTTAATTCTGGTAACTCTTCAGCTACCGCTATTAGAGGTTTACCTCTATCTTTTTTAAATATTAGAGCAGGTTGGCGTCTCATCGTCTCAGCCTCCCTAGTACACTGTTCCCACCACATATATAGATTATTACTTTTGGCACTTAATAAGTTTTCCATAATAACTGAGTCTTTAAAAGACTTACACTCTATACAGTAGTAGTAGTGGTTTGTAAGACAGTACAGATCGCCTTTCATAGCACCCGCACCCGACATAGGAACTCTATCCCACTTAACACCACACTTCTTTGTTAGCTGATCTCTAATTTGATACTCAAAGCGTGTCCCCTTTTGGGAGGACTTACTACTCATCTGCCCAATCTATAAGAGCTTTCTTTGACATAAAAAGCTCACCTTTTAGTTTTGTTATTTGAGCATCTATAGCTATTAGTACCGAGGATACAGGAGCATTTATTCTAATAGTAGAGTGTTGATTATTTTCATACTCACTATACAAGCCCGTATCATAAGTGCACTCTACAGTATCTAGTAAAGATACCCTTTCCAAATGTTTTCTGGCTTTTGCGATTCTATCCTTAATACTTACTATTTGTCTTGTAAGTTGTGTGATCTCATTATTCATTATCTAACCTCGATATATTATTTTCCTTAATAACACTAATAACATCTGCTAGTGGGTGTGTATACCCGTGAGATACTACGATGCTATTTAGATTATTTTCTCTTAAAAGAACCTCTATAAGAGTATTCTTACCCTGTTCGTCTAGAACTGACACTACCTCATCTAAAAATAATAAGTTAATGTCAACTTTACTAATGGAAGTCATTAGCTTTCTAACTGCTAGGAGAGTTGCGGTATTAACTTTATTAAATTCTCCACTAGATAACGACTTTATGTCTACAATGTGTCCGCCTTTATGTACTTTTAAAGCTAACTTGGTATCTTCAATTCCGAAACTTAAAGCGAACTCTCCGTCTGCTAGTACTTGTAGATACTTATTTATTAGCTCCTCGAATACTTTGACCATAGATTCAATCTTATAAGAGATTAAACCTTTATTACCCATAGCATTTGCCAGTACATCTGTTCTAGCAAGTAATATTTGTGCTTCCGATAATTTAGCTTCATTACCTACTAACTCTTCAGTAAATTTATCTAGTTGCTCTTTTTGGAACTCTATAGTAGCGTTACTAGCTATAACTTTAGCATTATCTTCTTGGGCTAACTTAATCTGAGACTTCTGAGAAATTATGTCGGTTTTAAGCTGTTTAATAGTCTGTGTTAATTGATCAAGATCTCGTAAGTCCGTAGGTTTTGTGCTATCTAACTTAGCCGCAGCATTATTAGATTGATTAGTAAATGTCTCGTAAGATTTATACTTAATATTAAGGGACTTTTCAAGTTTGAGTGCTTGAGTAGCTAACTCTACCTCAGATGCCATACTTGCAACATCAGCAGTACGTGCAGTTAGGACAGCGTCAGCGGAAGCTAACATCTCTGCTTTATTTCCAACTTCAAGTGTATGACCACATGCATGACAATTTTCTTTTATTGCAGCGACTATATCCCTATCCTTTTTAGCTATTATCTCAGCCGCTTTTAGTGCAGCGACTTTTGTATCTATTTCCTGACTTGCTACTCGGGCGCTGTCTAATCCGCAAGTATTATCTACGGCTACGTCTACTTGATTAGCCATAACGTCCTGATAATCTTTGATAACGGATATATTATATTTTACTAATGAATTATGCTCGGTGATATTTGCAAGCTCGGATTGCTTAACCAAAAGGACAACTTCCTTATCATTATCAAACTCAGGAACTATGGAGGGTTGTTGTACTTCAGGTATTAAGCTGTTTTTTTGCAACCATCCTCTAACTGTTTCAACCGATCCTTTGACTGTAGCCACATCGTTCTTCGCTGACTTAACTGCCTCTTTAAGAGTTTTTTCGGCTTCCACATATTTTGATAATCCTAGTAAAGAAATTAAGAATTTCTTACGGTTAGCATCAGTAGCACTTAAAAAGTCTAAACTACTAACCATTGATTGATAAACTAATTTAGTAAACGTAGCAAAGTCCATACCTAATATAGATTCTATGTCTTTATACGTCTGAGTCGTTGTGTGTCCTGAAATATCTGTACCATTCTTAAGTAATGTAACCTTTGCGGCAGTACCTACCGTTTTATCTAATCTATAACTATCAGCATCAACATTAAATTCTACAAAACCATTGTAACCTTTAGTGTCTGTATACCTATTAGGTATATCTGCTTTTTTAATGCCTCTGGAGTTTTTATTATATAGTAGTTCTTCTAGTATACCGGGTATGGAACTCTTACCATGACCATTCGGACCTACTAGTTGGGTAACAGGCTCAGATACTTCAAAGATATTATCCTCTCCGTAACTAAACATATTATTAAACCCAAATTTATGGATTGTTATCAATTATTATATCCTTAAATAGAGTTATATACTCTGTGAGTTCTTGTTCAGGAATCTCTTTGACTTCCACCAAAAACTCTGCTAACTCTTCAGCTATGTCACCCGTCATATTAAGTGTTGGTGGGGCTGATATATCTTTAGTTATTTTCTTGTCTAGTAGATCTGAATTCTCTACTATAGCCAACTCTTCCAAACTACCTTCCAACTCATATATCGTGTGGTGGAAAGTAGTAGCAATCATTTCACTTGCCTTGGTAACAGTTTTCCTAACAAGCTGAGGTAAATACAACTCAACCCACTCATGGCTATTGCTATCAGTGTCAATAATAAATATGCCATTAGAACCACTAGGAATATTCCTATGAAAGGAAGTACTAAAAGGGCTACCAGGATATAGTATGTTACCTTGACTATTGGTATAAGAATGTAAATCTCCAGCAAATACTTTATCATATTCATTAAACTTCTCCAAGTCTATCTCAGGCTTAACGTGTGGAGGTATCTCCCCGCGTACATGAGTTACAGCAATTTTACTTTGGGAAGAGTCCCAAGATTTATTATGTAGTATATTATAAGGGATATAGTCGATACCGTCAATAGTGTCAAAGTCTCTAACAACCCTAACATTAAGATCTACTAACATATCGCTAATGTGTCGGTAATTATCCAACTTTTTAGTGTCCATCTCATGATTACCTGCGATCATGATGATAGGCTTATCTATCTTTGATAGAAAGGTATACATCAAGCCTACTTCTTCTAGTGAAGGTTTTGCTACGTCCAAGAGATCACCACCAAATACATGGTAGTCACAATCAATAGTATTTAATGTGTCAGCAAGCATTATAAATCTATTATACTGCCACTCCCTAGGAACACTTTTCTGTCCTAGCTTAATGTGTTGATCCGCGCTGAAGCATATTTTACTCATCTCGTAGATGTGTCCCACAGCTTGAACATGTTACTATTACGTAACTTTCTAACTCTCTACGGTTACCACGCTCTACTCGCTCACCTAGTCTTGTAACTTCAAGAGTATGGTTGCATACTAACCTTGCTGCTCTTTTTAATACATTAATTTTATCTTTTTCTGACTCTCTATCTTCATCAGCATTGGCTATAGCATTATCATACTTTTTAACACTGAGCCTTTCTAACTTTTCCGACTCACTCATTAAGATTGTTACTGCATCATCACTCATGTAAATCTCCTTAAACAAAAATGGGACATATTGCTATGTCCCATTTAGTATGATTAACCTAGTTCGTCAATAGCTTCTTGATCAGAGGAATTAACTTCTGCTTCTTTTTTCTCGCCATTAATATGTTTATCTAATCGCTCTGTCTGTGACTCGTAAGTCTCTTTAGGGAACAATTCTTCAATAGACTTAAGTCCTTGGATCTTCTCTAAGAATTCATCTTCTAATGGAGCAGATTTACACTGTAGCTGATGTAACGTATACTCTACGTTAAACGCTTTTGGTCCGGTACTCTTACGAGTAACTGTAACCCAAGTGCCTGTATCTAAATCCGTAGGGTCAAAACCTACTTGCTTTGCAACTGAAATAATATCGTTTAGAATACCTTTCTTCAGTTGTAAAATCTCAATAGCGCCAGTTGCTTTATTAACTACCTGACATTTATATGCCCACTGACAGTTAATATCTTCACCTTTTGCATCTTTAATACCTTTGTCTCTAACAGGACAAGGGATTTTATTATCAAATTTCTCAGTTGAACGATTGAATTGTAAAGCTTCAAAGGGTAAATCTTTACCACTTGCGCCTTTGACCCAGTATGTGTATGCAGGTAAGATTGAATCTGGTAGAATTCGGAAAGTGTTTGTTCCTGTTACTAGTTTCATGTACTTAACTTCTGATTTTACCGCGCCGCCGTTTAACTTATCGAATGAAATTGCCATCTATATATTTTCCTTATTTAAAATAATTTTTGTGTTTGTTAGGGTTGCTAGTGGATTGCTTTTGACTACTTCAAGCGATACCCATTCGGGCACTAGGCTAAGACATACGTCTACCTGTTTATTGCTTAAGTAATCTTCATAGCTGCGAAGAGCACAAAGACCTAAATATTCAGCCTTATGTCTATCGCTAACCCAAAACGCTTTCACTAGAGCGTTTGGATTGACTATAAAATTGATACCCTCAGTACTGTCTCGGTAATAATCTAACATTTTAGTTGGATCACCGTGTGCCAGTAAGAAGATTGTTTCGTATGTAAAGAACTTCATTATCCCTCACTTGAAATAACATTATATTAGTTTTTTAGCAAATTGTCAAGAAGTTTATTAATTTAATCTGGACGTTGAGTCTAAACTAATTAATTTATTACTTAAAAAGTAATTCCTTACTTGAAAACCTATTATACAAGATTTTAACCAATCTGTCAACTAACTTATTAACTTATTTAATTAAGTTCGTTTTCTCTTTCCTTTAACTGAAAAGCTATTATACAAGGTTTTAACCAATCTGGCAACTATTTTATTCAATTAATTGCTCCTTGAAACCTAATTTCCCAACCTTTCTCTATGTAGAACTTCTTACGAGAGTTCCTGTGCCGTTTGCCCGTGTTCCCATCAAGACCTAAATCTACTATTATAGGGGATAACTTATCAGCTCCTTGACGCATAACCCGCCCGCATATCTGCTCTAGTAATGGTGCGTTATTTATAGGTGTTGCTAAAATTACACAACTAAGGGCACTTACAGAAACACCCTCACTAAATATCGACTGTGTGCCCCATAATATAGAAGCGCCCGAGTCTGCATCGTCCATAGCTTCAAGTATTAGCCGCCTCTCAGTAGTATCATTAATCTTGCCAGTAACCATAAGACTATAGCTCTCTGTCTGTAGATGACCCCACTCTAGTAAATCTGTTCTATCACATAGTACTAGTACTTTATGTCCTGCTTCTGCGTAAGCATCTGCTAGTTTAAGTACTTGATGCATATATACAGGATTATTAACTAACTCAGTTATTTTATTAGCCCAAGGTATGAACTCATTAGCACTTAGAGGTATGCCCGTATCCCATAAATGCCCCGTAGGCGCTATCGTATTTTCCTGCTTCGCAATAAATACATCCTGTCCGAAGTAATCGGGCAGGACACAATGCAAACCATCCTTTCTTATCAATGTTCCTGATAGTCCAATTTTATGGCTTGCCTTTGAAGCATTTAACGTATCTGTAAAGGTCTTTGCAGGACACCTGTGTACTTCATCACAGATTAACGTACCGAACATATCGCCCAGTATATCCATCTTGTTCCTAACTGTCTGTATATTACCAACACATATAGCAGGTCCGGTATCAAACTTGCCACCGCCAATAATCCCTGGCTTAAACCCTAGGTGCTTCTCAATTTCAGAAATCCACATATCACGTATAGTAGTAGTAGTGGTAATTATCAGAGCTTTCTTTTGAAACTTGTGTATAAGCCCCAAACCTGCTATAGTCTTACCCCAACCTACCTTAGCATTTAGTAAACCATTCTCAGATAGAAAGTCTATTGACTCTTGCTGATTCTCCCTAGGTGTAAATAGAGGATCTGGTATTACTATATCTGCTTTAGTACGTTTATCTATTATCTCGTACCCCTCAGGGATAAGATCTAATCTCCCGCTGGGTATAGATACCACAGTAGGACTGATCCTAATTAAGTTTCTTATTACTAAGGGGTATGGTGAGATAGGCTCTTGGCTAATCTCATAAGTTAAAGTAGACATTAATTCAATGTCTAGGTCGGAGTCTTTTGCACAGTTTATATATATCCTGTTACTTAGGACTGCCTTTTTTATCATTTCAATGTTCCATACTCATCATCGTAGGCTAAGGTGTACTCGGCTTCATCCATGTATTTTACATGAGGGTAATCTGCTATTATGCTATCCATAGACAGGTCATAGTACATAATTCCTTCGTGAAAATAACCTGTCCAACCACCATGAGTACAGGTGAAGTATTTGTTGTGGACTTCAAAGTATGTACCATACATATCTTGTCCTCTTTGTAATCTAGCATATGTCATATTTTCTTCCTCGTATTAGGGACTCTATCATTAACTAAATTAAACAATAGATGTCTGTTGCCCATCTTAACTACTTGAGCGTATTTGTAATTGCCTTGAGATACTATAAACTTAGTATGTAGCCCTTTGACTTCTATACCCCAAGAGCCAATGTGGGTTCTCCACCTACTTGTAATTAATAAACATTCTACAGTATAAAACTTACTGGGCTTCCATGTAACTATCTCGCCCTTTGCATCTATGAACTTACGACACTTAGTGCTTATAAGTTGGCTCAGGTTCTCTATCCTTTTATTAAGTGGATAGATACTATAGGGGGTAGTAACACTGAGCATAAGTATTCTTCTTTCAGAATAGGTATCCGCCCAAGGTGTTATATAATCTAACACATACTTATTAGTATGTGTCTGTATTACCCTATATTCATCAACCTCTGTTATCTCTACGTATTGACGCATTTCATATAGAGGGAAGTTTATCACAGAATAGCAGCTAAATCTGGGAACATCTTGTCTAGCTTACCACAAGAATAATCTCTAGAACCACCAATTTCTGAATCCTGCTCAATACCAACAGGTATGTTAGGGATAGAACAACCTCTAGGAGCTTGTATGTGTCTACAAAGAATTTCTAAGTATTCATCCACTAAATCTTCTCTAACCAAAGCTACAACACTATCGTGTACAAGAGCAAAGATTTCAACATCTAGCTTTTTCTCTAGAATCTCTATGTCAGCCTCAATAGCACCCATTAATAAGTGATCAGAACTAACAGACTGTATGACAGCATTAAAACCAGATCTAACCTCACCACCTGCGATAGCTCTATCTGCAGAGTTTATGTTATGTAATCTACGCTTACGTCCAAAGTGATTATATATAAAGCCATTTGACTTAATATCTTGGTGACAAGAATCAATCCAACGCTTTAACTTCTTGAACTTATTAAAGTAAGTAGCGATATACTCTTTGGCATCGGTAGCAGTACAAGTAGCAGCCTGACCAGTTTCTAAGAACGCTTCGTTAACTGCTTCTGCAACTTTCTTGGGGCCAGAGCCATATAGAATACCAAACGAGATAGCTTTTGCAGCCTGTCGTAATGCTGGGTATTGCTTTTTAACTTCTGCTGGCTCACAAGCCATACCAAATACCATGTGTGCGATGTTACTATGGAAATCTGGGTATTTATCAGGGTCAATAGTCATATTAATAAATACTTGTTGCATAGCTTTATCGCCCGATAATACCGCAGCATAATAAATCTCAGCTGTTGTTAAATCGGCAGCGACTATTTTATACCCTGGAGGGGCTACAACACAACCTTTGATTATTGGATTATCCCTAGGTAACTGCTGCATATTAAACTTACCAGAAGAACTAAGTCTGCCTGACGTAGTAGAAGTTAAGTTAAAACCTGTACGTACTTTCAAGTCTTTATCAATAACTGGCAACAATTTGTCAATGTATGTAGATATTAACTTGGTTTTCTGTCTAATATCTAATATTAGCTTAGGTACTGGGTGAAGCTCGCCTAACTCTTTAAGAACTTCAGCATCAGTAGAGATAGCTCCGGTACCTGTTAACTTACCTGTAGCAGGTAGTTTTAAGTAATCAAAAAGTAGCTTTCTTAGCTGTGGGGTTGAATTAGGATTAAATACCTTACCCTGATCTTCCTCCATCTGAGCGATAGCAGGTACTTCATAAAGTCTAGCTTTAGTTTCTACTAGCTCTTTACTAAGTAAACCTTTGGCAACCTCTAAACGAGATCTATTAATAGGTATGCCACGATCTTCCATCTTAGTGAGGAAGTGCATAGCAGGTAGCATCATATTATGATAACAGTCTAGTAATTTCTTATTCTTCTTCAAGACTGGGTAGAACTTCTCAAATAAGTACAAAGTTGCATCAGTATCTTTAGCTGCATACAATTTTATAATGTCCCAAGGAATCAGGTCATAAGAGAAGTCTGCCGCTAACATTCCATGCGTTGAGCAATAAGACTTTTTGAATTCATCTAATTCTCTGTCATAATCCCCTAGTACGCCATACTTCATTGTTAATGACTTCAAACCGTGAGTACCCTGACGCTCGTCTAGTAGATAGTGGATAATCATTGTATCATGTATTTCTCTACCTATGAAGTCAATGTTGAAGTGGTAAGACAAGAAGTGCATATCGAACTTAGCATTATGTAATACTATTGCTCTAGTATCTATTATTTTCTGCATTAAGTCAATACATTCTTGGTCGAACGCATCAGCATCCATGTAAACACCTTGATGTATTCTATGAGACATAGAAACACCTAGTATGAAGCCGTCCCTAGCTGCTAAGGCACTAGTTTCCGTATCTAGTCCAATGACAGGATACTTCTCTTCTGTGTAAACCTTGGTTAGATACTTTTTGATGCTTTCAGTTTGTCTGAAAAACTCATAGTCTCCCTCAATAGGAGCAGGCTTATCTGAATCATCAATAATCTTATGGATGCTCTGAACAGCTTGGTCAAACACAGGCTTATTTTCAGGCTTAAAAGCTAACATAGCAGGACTAATACTCGCTATAAACTGAGTACTTTCATACTCTGGTCTAGAAGGAGCTAATTTGCCTGAGTAGTCTGATACTGCAGTTGCTTTTGTAAACATCTTTAAGGCTTCCGAACCCACTAGAATAACATAGTCATAGTTTTCTGGTATAAAGTCTACACCAACTACTAAGTCTACGTCACGCTTTAGTAACCTATCAACCTTTTTGCTTGATAAGTTATAGACAGTTAAGTCCTGTAGTTTAAACTGCCTTTCAAAATTCATGTTACTCGGCATCTTCTGTATTACTGCTATTTTCATAATTTGTTTATTCTCCTATTTGTTTAGAGTTATTATATCTAATTTCTAGCTATTTTGCAAGTATTTTTTCAACTTGTTAATCTCGTGATCAGACATAGTGGCAGGGTCTTCTCCCTCTTCAAGAGGAATACTCTCTACTATTAAGTCTGTCTTATGCTTTATCATTTTCTCAATGTGCTCTGCGGCATTACGACCTGCTGAGTCTCCATCCATTAATAAATAAACTTTCTGCAAACCTGCCAACATAAATGGTGTAAGTAGGTCTAGTATTGTGTCAAATGTAACGCTTTTAGTACCGAATATGGTCACAGCATTGGTCATCCCTTTGCCGTGTAAGTATAATGCGTCAAGTAAGCCTTCTGTTAATATAATAGAGGCATTTATCATTTCTAGTTTATTTACTGCGGGATACCACGGCAAGCTAACACCTGCGGGGTACATTAAGTACTTTGGTTTTGCGTCTGTATGTATAAATCTGCCTTGAAAACCTATTATAACACCCCTATTATCAGAGATAGGAAATACCATCCTATCTTCCATACCCATATTATTTGTGGTATGTGCGTCAAACTTGGTCATTATATGTGCGGGTATGCCTCTAAACATTTCGTTAATAAAAAAGGCGTCAGTTGGGATGTCGAATCCTGCCCATGACGCCTTTCTTAGTTCCGTTATTAATTCTTTAACTCCATTTACTCTAGAGTTAAAGATGTTCCTGTATCTATTGAATCTTGTGAATACGTTTCCTTTATACCCACAACCCAAACAGTGATACATGCCGTCTTCACGGTCTACACGCATTGAGGGGTTTTCATCTTCATGCTCGGGGTTAAAGCACTTAATTAATAAGTCCTTCCCCTTGCTATGAAATGTGACATCTTTATCAGTAAGTAGTTTTTCTACTTCTGTGGTCATATTATTAAGTCTCCCTCTGAGAGTTGTTCTTTCTTAGGTGTCGGAGTAGAAGTTTCCTCCTGTTCCGACCCGTCCATAGCTTCTAAGTCGATCTCTGTTGGATCAATCGTTAAAGTCTTCCAATCCATCCGAAGTCCGTACTTGCCATCATCCTTAGTGGAACGAGCTTTAGTAGTTTCTAGAGCCATTACACCAGTTTCTTTATCTATTATGTTAATAAGTTGTGCCAAATCAGCAGCATCCAGTATACCTTTAGCAAACCTAGCTATTCCGTTATCGTCCATCTGGTAAGGAGATACTAGACAGATATCATTCTTTCTTGCTTGGTTTTTTAATAGCTTCCCTAAAGTTGTCTGGGTCTTCCAGTCATAAGGGTCAGCACCTGGCTCTAATATTAGTTGGTTTATATAATCCACTACTACTAGTGTTAATAGATCACCATATCTACTTTTGTAAGAAGATACTTTTACGTCTAAGGTGGCAATGGTTAAGTCTCTGTCGTCTAGGATTATAATCCTTCCCTCGTCTTTTTCCTTACAAGTTCTTTGTAGCTCGTCTTGGAAATCGAATACGTTAGGTGACGTGTTTTGGACAAAGTGTTTTTCAAAAACCTCATCTCCGCCTATAAATAGACTAGCCATAGTTCTAGCTAGCTTTACGTTATCTTCATCTGTGAGTTGATCTTTTCTAAGTTTAGAGAACTCAACCTGTGCAAGTACACACATTATACGATGCCAACACTCTTCAGCTGTCATCTCTATAGTTGCGTAGATAGATACATTACCTTGCCTATGTTGTTGAGCTACTAGGTTAGCACAGAATACCGACTTACCTGCACCACGTTTACCGCCTAGTAGAACAAACTCTTGTCTATAATACCCACCAGCCTCATAATCCCAAGCATTACAAATACCACATAGCATCCTAGCTTTTGCTAAGGCATCTGGTCTTTTAAATACTGATAAGCTTTTGGCGGTGTATATGACTTCTGAAGTAGTTAATGTCTCTTCTAGTTGAATGGGTAGGTAGGCTAACTTATCAAGCAGCTCATGTCTGCCTAATAAAGATATGTCTTGTAACAAAACATCCAGCATATCTAGGGTGATATTCTGGGCACTTTGGTTTGCTAACTCTTCTATGGCAACTCTAATATCTATATCTTGGGTATCTATTAATGATATTGATGATATAGCTGATAGAGTCTTTCTGTCTCTACTTCTAAATACTTCTAGTTCTTTAAGGGAAGGTATGCCTCCATTAGTATCATAGAATTCTTTAATGTGTCGTAGAACAGCTTTAAACGTATTTGAAAAGTAATCTGGTTTTAGTTCAGAATAGGAACTTAGTGCAAGCTCTTTGTTTTCTTCGGTTAAAAGGAGCTTTATAGTTACGCCTTCTAAATTCACGTTATTACCTCGATGTATCTTGGGAAGTAATCTATCATCTCAGTTCTCCCCTTATAAACAAAAAAAGGGTAGCGTAAGCCACCCTTAATCTACATCAAATTATTACGCTGTTTTCTCGTCTAACTTAGCACGTTTAGCAGCACCATCATAGTCTGCACAAGATAAACCACGACGGCTTAAAGTAGACTTGATACCACGTTCAGTTTTGTCAGTAGTAGCAGCAACCAATTCAGCAACAGTCATAGATGCGATATCTAAACCTGCTAAGAAATCAGAAGTTTCTTTAGCGTTACTAGTTTCTTGCTTAGGCATTGCATCAATTTCATTGCCACGAAGTAAGCTAAGAGCTTTACCACGAACACTTGCAATAGGCTTACCGAAAGTTTCTGCTAGAGACTCCATAGAGCCACCGCCAACTACGATGCTAATGAACTGAGCTTCTTCAGCTTCAGTGTAAGTACGTGGAGCTTTAACTTTTTCAGCTTTACGTACGTGGCTAAACAATTCCATGCTTAGTAATTTACCTTGGACTTGCTTGGCATTGAAATCGCCGCCTTCAAAAGAAGCTGCAATCTCTGCGTAAGTTAATGCGCCAGACTGAGAAGTAACTAATTCGGTAATAGCAGATTCTTGAGCGTCTGTCCAAGCTGATGCTTTAGGAGCAGCTTTATCTACTGAGTAATCCATTTTACGTAACTTAGCGCCGATAGAGCGTGAAGTAGTATCTAAGTCGATTGCTAGTTCTAGTAAACGATCCTGTGAAACAGGCTGAACGCCTCCTACTAATTCTACTAAACGGGCTGTGTTCTCTGTGTTCCAATTGATTTTCGTTGACATATATTTTATTCCTCTAATAATTCTTTTATAGTTAAAACGGGGATTCCGTTTGTGATTGCTTTTTTGTAAGATGAACCAGTTGTTCCA
>TARA_R110000744_G_scaffold114561_5_pt1 | contig 13187 bp, 12 predicted proteins | sample TARA_R110000744 | Tara Oceans TARA_R110000744 (sample SAMEA4398083) | marine metagenome | biome: Polar Biome; feature: [DCM] deep chlorophyll maximum layer (ENVO:01000326); material: water (ENVO:00002006), including particulate matter (ENVO:01000060) such as... | depth 36 m | reverse complement strand
TAGTGAGTTTGACACAACATGTAAGAACATATCAAGGGTATGTTACGAGAGTTATGACAAAGATATATTCATTAATAAAAATAGTTCAGTATACGAAAGTAAAGAAGTGTTAAATCACGAGCAACATGAGTATAAGAATCATTCTCCAACATTAGTATTAACAAAGCAAGATGCAATAGTAGATAGATTAAAGAAGTGGTGGGAGAATAAATATGGGATGATAGATGGTCAGAGAAATAATAATATATATATACTAGCATCTTCATTAAATGATTTTGGAATAGACAAGGGACTGGCATCATACGTTATGAGTGAATATGTTTCGGATGGATTTACGTTTAACGAAATGAGCGCAACTATAAACAGTGCATATCAAAACGCATCAAATTACAATACTAGATTCTTTGAAGATAGTGAAGCAATAGATCTCATAAAAAATAAATTAAAGATTGGTGTACCTAAAAAAGAAATAAGAAACATATTAAAGACTAAGGGGTACGATCCGGATACAATAGATACTGTTATAAAAGAAGAAGAGAGAAGTGATAAAGGGTCGGAGTTTTGGATTAAATCTGAAAAAGGCGTAGTAAGTATTATACCATTTAAGTTTAAGGAATTTTTAGAAAAGCATGGGTTTTATAAGTATACACCAGAAGGCAGCACCAACTATATATTTATAGTAATTAAATCAAACATAATAGATAACACTACAGATGACTTAATTAAGGACTATGTGTTAAAATATTTAATTGAATTGGAAGATCTATCTATATATAATCATTTTGCAGAAAGAACTAAATACTTTAAGGAAGATTTCTTGTCACTACTTTCGTATAAGAAAATTTACTTTATAGAGAACAGTGAGTTTGAATCATACTTATATTTTAAAAATTTAGCGTTAAGGGTTACAAAAGAAAAACTAGAGAAAATTAACTATGATTCATTAGATGGTTTTGTTTGGAAAGAACAAGTGATTAACAGAGAGTTTGAATACTGCGATGACAATAACTGCGATTACTCACAGTTTATAACTAACATTAGTAATAAAAATCAAACAAGAGTTAAGTCAGTTGAAAGTACAATAGGATTTCTTTTACAAGGTCATAAGAATGCAGGGTACTGTCCAGCAATTATCATACATGACGAGAATGATTCAGAGGAGCCTGAAGGTGGAACAGGAAAAGGATTGTTTGTCCAGGGTATATCTCAGTTAAAGAAGAATGTAACCATTGATGGTAAATCTTTTTTCTTTGAAAGATCTTTTGCATATCAGTTGGTATCCGTAGACACACAGATATTAACATTTGATGATGTAAAAAAAGGTTTTGAGTTTGAGAGATTGTTTAGTATAATAACGGAAGGTATAACTCTTGAAAAGAAAAACAAGGATGCTATAAAAATACCATTTGAAAAATCTCCAAAGGTGGTTATCACTACAAACTATGCTATCAGAGGAACTGGAAATTCATTTGAAAGAAGAAAGTGGGAGTTAGAATTTTACGCTCATTACTCTAAAGCTTTTACTCCTCATGACGAGTTTGGTAAATTATTCTTTTCACAATGGGATTTAGATGAGTGGTGTAGTTTTGACAATTACATGATTAAATGTCTGCAGTTATATCTTAGAGAAGGTTTAGTGTCAGCACCGTTTAAGAATTTAAAGAACAGAAAGTTTGAAGCATCCACTAGCAGAGAATTCGTTACCTTTATACAAGAAAACATGGTGTTTTTCCCCTTTGATGTTAGTATAAATAGCAACTCTGTTAGGATAGAATTTATTTTACAAAACCCTGACTACAGTAAACTTTCTCATAGCAAATGGAATAAGTGGATGAGGGTTGCTTGTAAACATTTAACAGGTTTTGAAGCAGAACAAGGGAGAAATGCGGCAGGAGTTTATTTTTTATTTAAAGAACCAATATCACAAACTTCAATATGGAAATAGAAGAAGATTATTTTTATAAGCACATAGATCAAATGATAATCAACAGTTACGAGGTATTAACACGTAAGAAAGAGATAGAAGATATCATTGAGGATTTATCAATTGTACCTGTGTTTTTGTTTGATCCGTCAAATGGATACCCAGAATACAATGAAGATATTTATCTTTTAATGATAGACCATTTTGAAGAGCACGAAGAGTACGAGAAGTGTCAAGAATTATTATATACCATGGAAGAACATAAAGAGAGAAAGAAAAAATAACAAATGAAATTTAGGGATTATCAAGAGAAAATCATTGGTCAAGGATCAGTGATACTGGGAAAGTACGGCCTATTATATTTATCAATGGAGGTTAGAACCGGCAAGACGCTTACTTCATTAGGTATATGTGAAAAGATAGGAGCAGAAAGAGTTTTATTCTTAACAAAAAAGAAAGCTATATCTAGTATTGAGGATGATTATAAAATGATGAGTCCTTCATTTGAGTTACAAGTTATTAATTATGAGAGCGCACACAAGATTAACTTAGGATTTTGCCCTGACATTGTTATTGCTGATGAGTCTCATTCTCTTGGTGCTTTTCCAAAGCCATCTTCTAGGGCTAAGAGATTAAAGGCTGACTTAAAAACATGGAAGTCTAAGTTAATATTGATGTCAGGTACACCTACACCGGAGAGTTTTTCTCAAATGTATCACCAAGTTTATGGTTGTGTAACTAATCCTTTTAGTGAGTATAAAAATTTTTACAGATGGTCTGATGACTATGTTAATAAGAAGCAAATACATTATGGATATAAAGTAGCTACTGATTATTCTCATGCTAACAATAATAAAGTAATAGAGGTCATGAGTCCATATACAATTTCTTTTACTCAAAAAGAAGCAGGCTTTAAATCTGTTATTGACGAGGAGATATTACACGTAGACATGGAGGAGAGAACCTATGATTTATGTAAGAGATTAAAGAAAGATAAAATACTACAAGGGTCTGATGAGGTTGTATTGGGTGACACTGGTGTTAAGTTAATGCAAAAGTTACATCAGATATATTCTGGCACAGTTATATTTGAGTCAAAGAAAAGTGTAGTATTAGATTACAGTAAGGCTAAGTATATTAAGAAAAAATTTAAGGATAATAAGATAGGTATATTCTATAAGTTCACAGCTGAGTTAAAGGCATTGAAGGAGATTTATGGAGATGATTTAACAACAGACTTAGAAGAATTTAATACTACGAACAAGAATATTGCATTGCAAATAGTTAGCGGAAGAGAGGGAATATCTTTGAGAAAAGCTAAGTATTTAGTATATTACAACATAGACTTTAGTGCTACTAGTTACTGGCAAAGCAGGGATAGAATGACTACTAAGGAGAGAATGCACAATAAGGTTTACTGGGTGTTTTCTAAGAATGGTATAGAGAGTAAAATATATCAGGCAGTTAATAATAAAAAAGATTACACACTAAAGCATTTTAAAAATGATTATGCCATATAAAGATAAAGAAAAACAAAAAGAGTACTTACGTATGCACTATGAAAGGAATAAGGAAAATAATAGAGATGCTAAAACAAAAGCCATAAAAGAATGGAGACTTAATAATAAAGAACGCGTGTCTTCTTACAATGCCGATTACGCTAAGAAACATAGAGATGATATAAATAAAAGAGAAAAGAACAGAAGACATAATGACCCTTTATACAAGATAAAACTAAATTTAAGAAGTAGAATAAGAAAGACTATTATTAATAAGACAGGAAAAACAACAGACATATTAGGATGTGGTTACGATGAAGTCAGAGATTATATTAGTAATAAATTTAAAGAAGGAATGAGTTGGGATAATTATGGAGAGTGGCATATAGATCATATTAAACCATTAGCTCTGGCTAATACAGAAAAAGAAACATACGAGTTATGTCATTACACTAACCTACAGCCATTATGGGCTATTGAAAACTTACAAAAAGGATGCAACAATTTAATTTAATATACCACTTCAATCCTTATAATAATAATTGGTACTGTATACCAAGGGAAGAGTACGTTAACTATTTTGAGGGTGATCATAAAAAATGCGGATGCGGATTTAATATTGAAGGAGCATATTTAAATTATAAAAATAAAAAATAGAAAATGAGTGATAAGTTTTTATGTTCTGGTTGTGGGGCCTGTTGTGTTACAGCTGGTAAAATGGGGGTTATGCCAGATAGGGGGGATGGAGGATGTATTCATTTAAATAAAAAAAACGAATGTTTAATATACGAAGACAGACCAGATATATGCAGGGTTGATGTTATGCACAAGATTACTAACCCTGAGTTATCAAAGAAAGAATATTTTATTAAAAGCACTAAAGCATGTCATGAAATAATAGATTTACTAAAAATAAATATAAAATACAAAATACCATTAAAGGATTACGAATAAATAAAATAAAATAAAATGAAAGACATAGAAATATTTGAAAGAGAGTACCCTGAGTTATCTCAGGAGTTTAAAAACATACAGCAAGAGATGTATGAGTTGTTTGCTAGAAAGCAAATGGATTATGGGTTGAGTAACATCGCATTAGGTGGTGATCTCAATAATGACAATGATAAAAAGTTTTCGCTAACTGGACTAGCTATAAGGCTAACTGATAAAATAAGCAGGTTAAAGAACTTAGTTATTAGCGGAAAGAATTATGTTCCTGGTGAAGGTCAAGAAGATACATTTATAGATATAGCTAACTATGGTATCATTGGACTTTTAGTTGGTCGTAACAAGTGGAAAAAATAAAATAAAATAAAATAAAATAAAATGAATAAAAGTAAATTTAAAATAGACACCGAGTTCGTATTAGAACTGCAATATAAGTACTCTTCATTGTTAGAAGAATTACATTTAAGAAGAAATGAAGTTGATAAGATTCAAAAATCATTTAGAGATGAGGCTCAAAAAAAATCCAAATCATTCGAGGCAAAAATTAAATTACTAAGGGAAGGAATAGAAAATGCCTCAAAAATAATTAATAAACAGAAAAAAAGTATTAAACAACTCGAAGAAAAGAACAAGGCACTGATAAAAGTACGAGACGCAATTTCTAAAGAAATGGAAGAGGCTCACCAACTATGGGTAAATAGTAATCAAAGTAGTAACCCAGGCACCAAACTAACTAGGCATGTCCAAATAGATGTTAAAGAAGCTAAAAGATTAAAAGATAAATTAAAAAGTGACAATAGTCAATGACAGAACAACAGATACAAGCAAAGAGAATTAAAGAGTTAGAAAGCCAGGGCTTTTACGTAATTAAATTAATTAAAACTAACAAGAACGGTATCCCTGACTTGATAGCCATACCACCGGGGTCTGATGTTTTATTTTCAGAAGTGAAGACTCCAAAGGGTAGGTTGTCAAGACTACAAGAATATCGTTTACAAGAACTACAGCAACATGGATGCAATACAGAAGTTTACAACGGGAAGGAATCCTAAGCACATAATGATCACGTTTGACTTCATTGACAATATAGAAGCAGATCACGAGACTCATGTAGCTTGGGATGATATTATATATGTAATGGAAAGAATAAATAATGACATAAAAAAAGACATAAGTTTAGGCCATGTGTTTAATGTAAGAGGCGAAGTTTTGTACTTAGAATTATTTTTTGAAAAGTCAGAGGTTTCTAAAGAATTTGATTATATTGTAGATGATTACAAGGTCATAGATTCTGACAGGTATCTAGATTTGATTCTAGACAATAGAAAAGTAACATTAGAGAAAGAGATAATAAGAGAGATTATATGAGATATAAATATACGAGAACTTACAAAAGAAGATTTACAGATTTCCACCAAAAAAACATAATACTTTTAGCGCAGTCTGGGCTTACTATACCAGAGATTGCATCCAAACTTGATTTATCAGTAAACATGATTAGAAAATTTTTTACGAGATGGGACCGAAAAAAAGATAAAGTGGTTCCAATATACATAGGGTCCAAAGAAGAGCCTTACAACGAGGATGAAAATATGTATGGAACATACCCCCAATACAAATGGGAAGACCTCTGTCAAAGTGAAATTGATGTGTATTTAAAATAAAATTAATGGATAATTACAAAAATATGTTTACATTTGAGGAAGGTATTGACCTTGATTTAATGAAAAGAAGATTAACTCATAACGGTAAAAGGATATACATTAAGAACCTTACCCCTGATTATGCACTGGTTTCTTACGATAAAGAAGAAGGTATAAAGATGTTTAAGGTAGATGTAGATTCTTTAGTTAAGATTTAAGATGAAGAAGTTAGGCGTTCATTTTCATAAAGTAAATCATGTTAATTTTGTGATGCGAGAGATTAATGACCTAACAGATGACATCTACGAATCTTTAATTGATGAGGAGTACTCCACTGCTCAAAGTAAAATAGACTCTCTAATAACTAAACTAAAAGAAGTAGGATACTCCATTAAAGTATGAGTGTGAACAACAAAGAGTGTGTGGTATGTAAGGAGCTAAAGCCCTCAACAGACTACTACTCTGCTGGTGTGAAGAACGGAAAGAAGTATTTAAGAAGGCAGTGTAAAGATTGTTATGAGGGAGTTAAAGCACACCGAAGATATTTCAATAGGGATTGGTTAAAAGATATAAAATCTAACATGGAGTGCTCTGGTTGTGGATACTCTAAGAAAACTCATAAATCATTTAAAACTCAAGCACTACAATTTCATCATCACCAAGATAATAAATCATTTGAAGTTAGTAATGGAGTTCATAGAGGAATGTCTATTGAAAAGATTAAAAAAGAAATGGATAAATGTGTGGTGTTATGCTCTAGATGCCACGCTGAAAGTCACTTTTAATTCCTGATACTTCTACTAGGTCTTGAGGTTCTGTTAGTTCTGCTAGTTCTTATGCCTCTGTTAGTCCTGTTAGTCCTATAACCTCTTCTCATTGGTGTCTTTACTTCTTCTGCGTCAGGATCTACACCTAAAATGTAATCTCTTAATTTATTTGGATACACTCTACCCTCTTGATAGTTCATTATTGCGTCATACACGTTTTTTTGACCATCAGTTAAGTTTTTATAAAGATCAGTAACATTTTTTGCTCCCAACGCTTTTTTTATTTTCTTCATTTCAGAATCACTGTAATCATCAAAGTTGATACCTTTTTTACTTAAAGTATTTAATGCTTCTGTTGTATTTAAAAACCATGAAGCGAGAGGAGGTAAACTCCATTCTGCGGGTTTCTCAGTTATTATATTGTAAGCTACGTTGCCAACATATCCTGGTAATCCAAGCCCTTGCAAGTTGGAATTTATAGCGTCTAAAAGTAGCTCTACAGATTTTCTTTCTTTAACGTCATCATTTTCATCATTAATAAATGCGTTTACAATTCCATTACCAACGGCCAAGAAAGGAACAGACCACATTACACTAAAAAATATAGCATCAGCTATTGCTTGTTTCTTTTGTTTGTTGTTTAGATTTTTCCAGTCTCTGGTATCTTCATAAGCTCCTAATACTTTATTCATAGCTGATGTTTGAGCTGTTTTATAAGTGACAAATAATTTACCTAATCTACTTCTAGCTACTTTTCCTAAAGCATAATCAGCTGATGTCTGCTGAGACTCATTAGACTCTTCAATAAATCTTTTATAAGTATAATCCCAGGCATCTTCAAAATTCATTCCTTCTCTCATCTTCTGCTTATGAACAGCTACAGCAAAAGGAACACCTCCACTAACTACACCAATAGCATCACCCATCATTACTGGAGACATTGCTATTTTTTGTAAGGTATTTGTAATTGTAGTGTATGTAGAGTTTTTATCTAGTCCATCAATTGCTTTACTTAATAAAGGATCTACTTGTGTTTTTCTAATTCTTTCTTCTAAATAAGGACTTTGTAATACTCGAACTGCAATCTCTCTACCATTATTTGTAGATAGCATTTTTGGAAATCCAAGAGCCCAATCAACAGGGTTAATTCCATCTTTATATCCAGCTACAGAATAGTTTATAAAAGAAACAGCCTGCTTCGGAATGTTCTTTACAGATAAAGCTAGGTTAGTTATTATTCCAAATCTGTTTAGTTCTAAAATAACTTTTTCTAAAGACTTAACAGGGTCTGCGTTTAAATTAATTTGATTGTCTAAAGCTTCCATTAAAGATTCAAACTTAGCCTTTCCTAGTTTTTGGTATATTGCTCCTATGTTTGGTTTATTAAATACCTCATTAATACTTTCAGCAATCGGCATCATTTCCTTTGCGTGACTCATACTTCTGACATAAGAGATAAACATATTAGTAGCATCTAAATACAAATCAATTGGATCAGCGTTGTCAGTTCTTTCTTTCATCCTGTTTGAAAGAGCACTTCTTGTTATAAAGTCACCACCTTCGTCTAAAGTTTTTAATCTTTCTGTAGCACCAACTATACCAGTTTCATCTACTTTCCCTGCTTTATTATCAGGTACATATAACTCTTCTTCAAACACCATGTTGGTAGCTTTTTCATAAGTAGGTGCGAAGTCAGGGGCCATTTCTTCAAAAACTTTATAAAGATTATCTCCAAACTCTTTTATCTTAGGATTAGCTTCTATATACTTATCAAACTCTTTTTCATTAACGCCTGATCTCTCTAGTATTTTATCAAACTTATCTGCTTTATTTAGTAAATTATCTTTAGCTGTACCTTTTAATTCTTGAGCATCTTCTCTCATTTGGGTAGCTCTTTTCTTGTAAAGATTTTGTATGGCTATATACCTACCTACCTGACCATTGTTTATTGTAGTTCCTCTTTTGCTTACTACTTTTGAAGTAGGGTTAAGTAATCCGTCTACAGTTTTTGATAGTTCTTTAACTCCTTTTTTCTTACTTCCAAATATATCAGCCAAGTAGTTGTTGTACATGTTCGTATACTTTCTTCTAGCTACCTGATTATTAGCATAAGCATTTTTCATTTGCTTAACAACCGGCTCAAGTATCTCCCTAACTTTAGGTGCCCCACGCCATAAAGGTTTCATTAAGTTTTCTATCGTTGCTATTTGGTTAGCTGGATTTATTTTACCTCTTAATACACGTATAGGATTTCTTACGTAGTCTCTTTGAACTTGTTTTAAATCAATAGAGGTATAAGCTTTAGTACCTTCGATAGGTAAGAATGGATTGTCATTTAAGAAGCTTTTGTAATTACCTGGAGTAACTTCATAAGTATCATTTAATAATACGAATCCATTAGGATTGTCATTAAAAAACTTATCTAATTCTTCTATAGTACTTATCTCTTTAAAGTCTTCTTTTTTATAAAGATCCTTAGAAACATCTGCCTGCTTCTTATATCTAGTTATATTTTGCAAACGTTGAAGTGCATCTTGACTTGCCTTGCCTTCTGTAATTATTTCTGTAACTACTTCGCTAAGTGCTTTGAGTTCTTCAGTGGTTTTATTTTTTAGGTCTTTTAGTTTTAAATCATCTCTTATTTCCTTTAACTTTTTTCTGGATTCAACACTTATTTTAGGTAGTTTCTTTGGAGAATATAGAGTGTTTTTTAAATAACTAATGTTATCTTTTCTAATTATAGGATCTAGTATTTGATTAACCCCTTGTATTATCTCATCTATTTTATCCTGAGTAAGTTTAGTATCAACAGACTTCTTAATTATTCTTCTTACTTGAGCTGGTGTATACTTCTGTTTAGGTAATCCTAATGCTTTGTATTCTTTTTCCAAATCTTTTAATATGTCATCTATCTTTTTAATAGTTTCTTTATTTAGACCTAATGCTCTTTCACTTACCTTAGAATCCCTTCTTAGTTGTTGAGCTAATTCCTTAAGTTCAAATTTTCTTTTACTAGTAGTAGTTGACTTAACACCCATATTACTTAGTGCTTTTTCAGCAACTTCAGGACCGTAAAAATCACCAACTATACTTAGAATCTCTTTTGGATTTACATTGTTCTTCTGCAGTCTTTCTATTAAGGTTTCTGCCTTTGCTTGTTTACTGTCTGGTGGCGTTTTTATTTTCGCTTCTTTCTTCGGCTTAACTTCGATTTCTTTTTTGGAAGTGACTTCGACTTTGTCTCCTTTTGCCACTGCTCCGCCATCTTTGGCTTGTTGGCGTACATCCACTTCCTCTGTGCTTGGCTTTTGAACGGCATCTTTTTTAGTTTTAATTATTATCTGAGTTTGTCTCCCTCCGTTTTGATCATTAGTAATTAACTTAACTACGTCTGCTTTTGAGGCATTTATAGCATCAGTTTCTGCTTGATCATAAGCTTTACCTGGGGAAAATTTAGAACCGTCAATCTCAACAGTTTCTATAGTTGCTCCTTTAGGTATTATGTCACTTATAACTTCTTTCTCTCCTTTGTATTTTTCAGCGGTGGATATATCTTCAGAGTAGAATTTACCTTCAACATCTGGATGTCTGGTTTTTATAGTTCCATCTGCATTTCTCTTGCCACCAGTCCCCTTGTATATAGTTAAATCTGTTTCAAGGACTTCGAGTTCTACCGGTTCTGGAGCAGCTTCTAAACTTACCTCTTCAGCAACCTCTTCTTTAATAGGAGCTTCTTTAGTTTCGTATTCTTTAGATAATTCTTTTAAAGCTTGGTTAGTGTTTAATCCTTTATCTATTTTAGATCTTAATTCATTTACTATTTCTACATTATCTTCTTGCCACTGCTTATTTCTTAAAGTTTTTTCACGTCTAAGATTGTTAGTTGCTAAGTCCGATAATAATTCTGAAGTTGTCTCTGGAGTCTCTGATATTGTTTTAAGTTCTGATTCTATTTCACTAGACCTTTCATTTAAATTATTTAACTCGTCTTGAGTTGCTTTATCTCTAAACTTTAACTTATCTAATTCTTCTGCCTCAGATTTTATACCCTCTAATTCGTTTACTTTTTCAATAACTTTAGATTTAGTAACTCTATTCTGAACTCCTATTTCTGATGCTGTTTTAAGGACTTCAGTTACTTTGTTAATAACGTCTTGACCTTCAGCTTTAGTTATATTATTATTCTTTACTTGAGACTTTACAGAGTTAGTAATGTTCTTAAGTTCTGGTGGTGTAGCACTAATGAAACTGTCTATTTCCCCAGCATCTAGGTTAACTTCAGATGGCTTTACTTCTCCTTCTTTAGCATCTATAGTTATTTTTTTAAGACCACTGTTTTGTTTCTCTTGTCTCTCTTTTTGGTTATTTACATCTTGAATTTGTCCTTTAGCTGCGTTTAAGTTCTCATTGTAACTCACGTCTTTCATTACATCAACTAACTTATTTTTATCAGCAACTGTTCCCTTTTCAGTTATTGCTTTTATACCATTGTCGATTAACATATTCTCAGTGTATGCTTCTCCTTCAGGGGGCTTAGGGGCCTGTGACTTTACCCAATTCCAGTTTATCCTTCTTCCTCTAGCCTCTAAAATATCTTTTCCTAATGCGTCATGAAACTTTTTATAAGTTCCTTTTTGAGCAAAACCTGTAGCCATCATAACTGACCATAATTTAAAACCTTTTCTTAAAGGATCTTCTCCTTCTGGATCTTCAGGTGTCTTACCATATATCACTTCATCCCAAGCTATACCTGCTTCCTTGCCTTCAAGAATTGATTTATCAAAAAGATCAGCTGCATATAACACGGTAGTTGTCACACCAGCTTCTGCTCCTTTACCAACCACAAACTTTCCAGTATTGTATCCCGGTATTGAAGCACTCAACACATCGTCTACTACTTTAGCACCAGGCAACTTACTTAATAAAGTACTCCCCGCATTTGCTAGTGGGCTAAGAACTCCGAAAGCAATTCCTAATTTAGGGTCGTATTCCTCTTGCTTATCAAGCATAACTCCCGTTAATCCAAACTTAGTTCCTTCAGTTGCTCCTCCAGCTAAAACATCTGCAGCTAAACCAGCCCAAACACCATATTTCTTTTTGCTTAATACAGAAAACGTTTCTAATACTTTAGGTATTTTAGTAGATTTTAGTACCGCCCCACCTGTTCCATAAAGCTCTAACACCATTCCTCCAATATTACCCGTAAGCTCTTGTGCCTCTTCACCAAAGGTTAATTCAGATGCTTTTTGTAATTCATCTATTGCCTCTCCACTAAAACCTTTTTCTTTTAATACATTTGCTAATGGTTGAGCTTGAGTGACTTTAACTCTAAAATCATTGCTTCCAGAACCAAAAGAGATGTCAGGGTTTTTACCATATTCTTCACCAAAAAGAGTAGATACGAAACCTGATTCTACACCAGATATATCTATTAAAGATTCATTGTCTTGTACTGGTGGGAACTTATTTAATTCTACGGCTCTGTTAACTGCATCAAATTGTCTAACCTTTTCATTAAGCTGTTTAGCAAGTGGATGCTCACTCATTATTTGGGGAATTACCCCTTGAAAATTATTATCTTTCTCATCAGGAAAACGCTCTAACTGTAGCTCAATATTTTTGTCTCTGGGATTATCAAACTCTACACCAATAAAGTTCGCTGCTTTATTAACTAAACCTGTACCTTCATCAACTATGCTTCCTAAAAAAGTTCTTTCTTCTAGTACGTCTTTCTTGTTTCTTTTTACTTGCTTACTTAAGTTTAAAATATCATAATACAAATCGGTTCTTATCTTTAATAACTCTTCTTCTCCTGTAGTCTCAGAGATTTTTTTAGCCTCATCATTAACATTGTCTGTATATTGAATAACAGGTGCAGGTGCGTTTATCTTAAGTATAAATTGCCCGGTAAATGGATCGTAAATTTTTTGAGACTTGTCATCAGATTCTAATAAAGGATTAGATGTTTTAGACCATTCTTTAGTTACCTTATCTAACTCCTTACTTAGACTCTCTTTCTGAAGCTTGAAATTCTGGTAATTGGTTTTATCCTCTCCTCTTAGCTCCTCTATTTTTACAGGGATTATTTTTTCTCCTGTGCTAAACTGCAGAAGACTTCTCATCTCCATGTCAATATTTTTTATGTCTGCCTCTAGCTTTCTTTTATTCTTATAAAGATTCGAAGTATTAATATTATCCTCTACCTTTTCTTCATCTACAAATCTGTCTTCATCTGCTTTAATATAAAGGTTAGCAAAGTCGGTGACTTTATTTTCTTGAATAGAAAGAGCCTCAGTATTACTTATACCAAGCTTGTTCACACTCATCACTTCTCCTTGAGGGTCTGCTCCTACTACCTTTCTAACTGTGGTGGTTTTAATATTCTCTAAATCGGAGTCTTTATTTA
>TARA_R110000744_G_scaffold355067_1_pt1 | contig 13192 bp, 25 predicted proteins | sample TARA_R110000744 | Tara Oceans TARA_R110000744 (sample SAMEA4398083) | marine metagenome | biome: Polar Biome; feature: [DCM] deep chlorophyll maximum layer (ENVO:01000326); material: water (ENVO:00002006), including particulate matter (ENVO:01000060) such as... | depth 36 m | reverse complement strand
ACTCTTCTCTGGCTGCATCTTTTTGCATTGAGTCGATTTGAGTGTAAGGCTTGTCACCAATCAAATCTTTAACAGCTTGATTACCATATTTACCAAGTCTATAAAAGACAACCTTTGGTAGGCTGGCTCTCATAACACACTTGAGCGCACTATCAAGTGATCCAAAAGCATACACTCTACCACTTGAAGATACCCAATAGCCCTCTTCAGTATACATACCACTCTCTAACTGACATGTCTTAGGCCACTCTACAACACCCATACTTGCTAGTGCTGGCCTCATAGCGATACTTCCTACCGCAAGCAGAGCTACACACGCTGTTAGAATTACATACTTCTTCATAATACTATTCTCCTTAATTAATTATATCTACTACTTCGCATATATCGCCTGTACAATTTAATGTCTGACTACCTAAAGTTGTATCTCCTCTTTCATAGTCAGCTAAGTTTTCCCAGTTAATTTCTTTAGGCATTTCATTTAATAATTTAATGTACTCTTCTTCAGTTATATCCTGATAGGGAGCTTGCTTATAACTGTGTTCAGTCAGAGGCAAGAAACTTATACCAGACATAACATCAAAGTTATCATAAACAAAGTTAGCAACTCTTAACCACTCATGTTCATTAACACTTACTGTTATAGAAGGCTTATGTTCGCACCAATATTCTGCGTATATCTTCCATAATTCTAAATGCTCTATAGCTGTCATAGTATGACGTGTAATAGCACTCTTTGGAGAGTGCATAGGGAATGAAAATACAGCCATAGAATTAGGTTTATCTAGTGAGTCCTCACAAGGAAAGCCAGATTCAACCATGAACTGTGTTAGTGGATCTTTCTTATCAGCCCGTACTGTTCTAATATAATATTCATTATGTCTTGGATGAATACCACTTGCTGCATTAACAAGCTGACTCACTGTACCTGAAGGCTTAACACAAGTAATTGCTGTTGAAGCTTCAATATCTAGCTTGTCTGCCCAATGTCGATTAACTGCAACTGCATGGAGTCTAAGATTAGACAACAAAGCAGGAAGACTTTCCCTTGTGGTATTAGACAACATTGCATTATCAAGTATACCAGTTAAGGATACACCAAGCAACCTTTCTTCTTCTGTATTCCTTGTCCATTGTCTTCCAATACCTTTGAAGTTGGTAAAGGTAGACTGTATAGTACCAAGGATCGTTGCCATCTCTACCTTCTCTTGTAGAGTTTCAGGAGTATCCGTAGCTCTTACAACAACTTCTGATAGATTACAGAACTGTTTAGGTCTAAGGATAATTTCACAACAAGGATTAGTTCCATAGTCGATAGAGGGGTCACGCCTTTCATACTTAGCAGCTTGTGCTTGTGCTGCCTTACGATTAAAGATACCTCTTTCTCCTGACTTACTTTCATAGAGAGCAGTCCACTCTCTCATAAAGGTTCCTATATCAGGGTGCTCTGTATAGCATACACTGTTGTTTGATAGTGCCCTCTGAGGCTCCAAGTCCCACCAATTACCACTCTTGCAGTGTCTCATTCGATCATCACTAAGATTGCTTAATGAGATAAGGGCAGACCTACGAACCCCACCTACTACTACCACATCTGCAATCTTGCACATTAGATCATGACATTCAAGACTATTCAGTTTTCTACCTATCGACTTCTTAAAGGTATCAACTGTAAATCTAAATAGTTCATCCAATGGTTCAGGTCCACTTGAACGACCACCAAAAGTTTTTAGTCTAGCTCCTGCTGGGCGTAGTCTAGATAGATCCCACTTAGGAACCCTACCTGCATAGAGGATGTTGATAAGTTCTTTGTATCCTCTGTGCCATCCTTCCTTACTATCCTGTACAATGATAGTTGTTTCACTATCCTCAAACTCTTCAGGAACTTTAGGAAGCTCATTAATATATTGACGTTCTACAGAGAAGCCTACTCCTGTACCATGCATGAGGATATACAGACATTCATCAAATGACCTTGGACTATCAACAGGAAGATAGGAACAATTATATGCAGCAATATGGTTCTTCTCTAGTGCAGGTCCAGCGGTCATCAGTGCTCTCATGGAAGGCATGACATCCATATTAATTATGGAATTAACAAGCCTCTTATTAATATCTTCTGATATTACAACATTATAATTATCTTTAATATACTTTGTATAGAAAGATATTAAACGATTAACAGTCTCATGCCATGTCTCTCTTCGCTGTGTTTCTTCTTGCCATCTAGAATACCTAGATTGATGAATGAAATGTTGGTAGTCAGTTAGTATCATTCACCTGTACCTCCTTCATCATTATCTTCATTCTTCGTTAGATTAAGTTCTGTTTGGTTTTTATTTTGATCTTCATTCATTTTAACTTCTTGCATCACCTTGGATATCAAAGGATTGGCTTCCTTAAAAGGTCTCTCTGCAAGATAATTTAGTATCTCATTTATAAGATCTGTCGTTAAGAATATTTTCATTTATATCTCCATTGTTATTGTATTTGAGTTCTTTTCTAAAACCGTTACACCAAGTCCTGTAGATCAGGCTCTTTATATAATTCTGATTTTAGTATCTTTCCATCCTTCCTGTGTATAGGTTCACCGTTCTTATCAAGTTTTGACATATTAGATATGTGAACTCTATTAAAAGCTACATCAAAGTTCCATCCATATGTATCAGCAAAACCAATACAAACATAAACTAGATCACATAGTTCTTTTAAAATATCTTCCTTATTTTTCTTTTGATCAATAGCTAACATAAGTTCTTTATATTCTTCTCGTATTAATTTTATCCTTAAATTTTTCTTGTGATCAAAACCAACTAACAAGTAAGGTTCATCTACAGGATGTTTAAAAGCAGTATGAAATTTTCGTAATTTATTCTTCAAAGTTTCATGTCTCATCTTTCACCTTCTTCAGTACTGTTTCTAATGTCCCATTGATTTTCTAATTCTTTTATCAATCTTTTGAAGTACCATCTAGCTTTATACAAGTCATTCAAGGGTTCCTTTTTATAATTATATCTAGATAAGTACTTGATTATGTTACCTTTTAGATAACCCTCAAGTTCTTTAGGTGTTATAGAACCTTTAATTAAATCTATAGTTTCTATTGAACCTTGATTATAATGAGATGGTTTTTGTATCTTGTCAAATTCTTCCATAGTATTATCGTGGAGTAAAGGGAACTACATTCTCTCCGATATACTGAATAGGAGAATCATTGTTTTGTTTAGCAACAGCAAATTCATACTTTCCTAACGAACGAATTGAGTCTAGTTTACTTTCATCATGCAACATAGATAAAACTCCATAAGCTATTTCTTTAATTAAAGTTTCTTCTTTTGTGTCATTGGAAATATCAAATACTCTAACAGTAAATTCACTTTCTTTATCACCTTCTTCAATTGATATTACAACTTTATCTTTTTTAGGGTCACCTATCTTATCTTTAAGATTAGGAATACCAAGTAAAGTTTCTAGAATATCAGTGTCATCAGTCATACTTTTCTATGATCCTTTCAACTTGCTGTTTGATGAAGTGTTTTGTTTTAGGACAGTGTTCTTCAAGCTCTGCTATTGCATTCATCATAAGCTCTGGAGATATCACAAGTATACTTTGTGTCTTTAGGATGTCTTCAATTTTTGTTAAGTCTTCCTTTACTTTAATACAGTTCTCTTCATATGTCAAATCTGACCAATGAGTTGTTAAGGATTTTTTTATTCTTAAATTTAAGATATTACTTTTAATAACTTCGTCTCTCTCAGAGATAGGATATAGATACCATACATTCGGATTCATCACCAAGTCTTTTTCATGAATACGAATTTGTAAAACTATCGGCATGTCTCTACCCTTATAGGTCTATAGAATTTTCCACCTACAAAATTGTTATAGAAAGCTGGTTCATCTGTTCCTTCGATAACAGTAGTAAGAACACCTAGTTTCATTTGGTAAAAACACTCATAGTATTTTAGACTTCTTTTATTCTCGTACTCTCCAATAATATTGAACGTGAAATGTTTCTTACCAACCTTCTCTATATCTTCATTCAAGTATGTTGATGAGCCTGTATATGTTTGCCATCCAGAGGAACGCTTACGTTTCTTACGTCCAATAAAATATTGTTTACATCCTATGTAAGCCTTCTTAGTTTTCTTATTAGTTATTACATATACGAAACCAAATTTATTAGTAATATCAGGAACAAAAACTTTTCGTTTATATTTCCAATGCATTATTTAAGTTCTTCAAACTCTTCATGAACTTCATTTAAACGTCCAGTTGATAAACTATACAACATTTTACAAGCTGGTCCTGTCAATCCAGAGAACCTGTTCTTGATTACCCGTACCGTTGTAGTATGTCTCTGCATCTCATCTTCATGTTGACCATTTCTTTCCAGGCCAATAACGATATCGGATAGCTGGCCTATACTGGCTGATCCTCTTAGCTGAGAGAGGGACGTTACAGCACCCTCTTCATGACCAGTAGACATGGGCCTACGAAGATGAGATACGATAAGCAAGGCAATGTCAAGCTCCTGTACAACAGTACGCATCTTGGTCATGATTTCATCCAAGGCACGTCTCTCGTCTGCATTATTCTGATCAGAGACTATAATACTTATGTGATCTAGTACCACATACTTACAATTAAGAGCTTTAGCAAAGTACCTTATCCTGTTTAGGATTGAATCAATAGAATTAGAACCGAAGTGGTCATAGAAGAATAACCTTCCTGTTCCTAGTGTGTTATCAAAGTACTTCTTTAGATCCTCATCATTTACAGAACTAAATTCTGAAGGTAGGTGCAAACATTTGTTAGCTTCGAGACTCATAAAGGCAAGCCCACTTCTCTTTACGGACTCTTCCATGAACATCATACCTACATTGTCTTCAGTGTTCTTAAAGATATGATAGATCAACTCTCTAATAAACTGTGACTTTCCTAGACCAGAACCTGCTGTGACAGTAACAAGTTCTCCCATGCGTATACCATAAGTTAGATCTTGTAGACCTTGGAAAGGGTAGTTGATAGCTGCTTCTGTAGAACCCTCAATGATAGTGTCCCACATATCTTGACCAGATACAATACCTTCAGGAGTATAACTCTTAGCATCCCACCAGTCTTGTACAAAGTCTTTGTTCTTATTGTTTACAAGATAGTCATTAGCATCCTTGTATTTGAGGTTCATCACCTTTGCTTTAGGTGACAACATCTCCGCTACTCTGATAGATGCTTTCTTTCCGGCATCATCATTATCAAAACAAATAACTACCGTATCAAAGGATGTCAGAAAATCATAGTTATCTGATACATCTTTAAGTGCTGATGCTGCACCATTACGAATAGATACTACAGGCCACTTACTACCTAGCAGTTGATAGGCACTCATAGCATCTACTTCACCTTCACATAAGGTTACATACTTACCACCCTCTGGAAAGATGTTCTGTCCAAACAGCATAGCACCTTTGATATCACCTTCAGAAAAGAACGTCTTGTTCTCAATGTTCCTTACCTTGTTAGCAATATGTGTACCTTCTTTGTTGTAGTATGGATAAAAATGTTTAGTACCATTAAGCATGGTCCCGTATCGCCTACACGTATCTTCTTCAATTCTCCTATCTGGAATAGGTCCAATATTTCCTGTACTAACTTTCGTATTAGAGATAGCAGGTTCCATATAGTATTCCTTATTGTTTGATGAAACATAATATTTGCAATCAGGGGTAAAGCATTTTTTGTGACCGTCTTTGTATACTCCTACGTTATCTTTACTACCGCATTTAGGACAAGACTCATGTTTGAGAAATGGCATCTACTTCTTTTACCTCATTAGTTATCTCAACTACTTGTGGTTCTCTATCTATATTTGTAAAGTACCTCCTTCCTTCTCCATATTTAAATACTCTCATATCAGGGAAGCATGTCCACTTATAAGGACAGTAGCCACAATCTCTATTAAGTTTCATATTGCCTGACTTACCATCTGCTACAGGTACATAGCACAAATCAGGCATGGCATCACTACTAATAATCTTCTTCAGGTCATTTATACGTTGACCAGCATTGATAAGGGACAACTCATCTACCTCTACTAGACACATCTCTCCGGTGACTTTGTTTAGTCCTAGAAGATACCCTATATCCTTACCTTCTCCTTCAACGTATCCACTTATCTGTCCAATGTATCCAAAGGGATCATCATATTCAATGCTCCTCGATGTGAATTTACGAAAAGCAAAATCACTGGCAGACTTTACATCAACAACTTCATTGTCAATGGTGCAATCAATGTGACCAACTACACCATTAACTTTTGTTTTCTTCTGTAAGTTATCTACTTTGTGTCCTGCTTCTTTAGCTAAGAAGATTACAAGTTCCTCAATGATTGAACCATAGAGAAACTTTATTAACGTAGCCCCTGAGTAACTCTTTTTAATCTTTGGACCACGAATTTCCATCCAGATTTTACGGTCTGGCTTACCAATTGAAGACATTCGTAAAGTTTTTTCACCACTATCTCCTCTCTTTTCTTCCATCTGTTTGATGACAGCATTACGAATACCCTCCAAGAGGGCATCCAAGTTATCCTTGGATACCTTCTTGTTGGAAGTAACACGATCATAGATATCTGGAATTAATTGTAAAATGTGCATAGTTGCCCTCACCCTCGCCTACTATACGTCTTGATCATACGAGAATATATTCCCTCATCACAAGCCCTGATACTCATACTACTAAGCTAGCTCGTCGTCATCATCATCAAAGTCTGTGTCTTGCCTGAACTCGATAAGATTGACGACTTGAACTTTATTAAGATACAAGGATGTTCCGTTCTTGTCAACAAATCCATGAGTCTTATTAAAGGCTACTTTTGCTTTGACTTCACTACCATTACCGATAAGAGTTTCCTGGTCTACCTGTCTTTTATCAGAGTCAATGATCGGTACAATATACTTTGATCGTGCAGTAACATATTCTCCACGATCATCTTCCTTATTTTTAAGGTTAACACCATGAGAAGAGAGTACATCTTTACTCTTCTCGGAGAGTTCACCAATGTCCATTTGATACTTATCAGAATACTCATCCCTACGGTTGAGCTTAGTCCAAAAAGCTTTACCTGATATAACGGCAGTCTCTCTCGCTACGCTAGTCATTATAATTTCTCCTTAATACTGGTTGATGATATACTCTACTACACTCACGCTTGGTTGTCAATAAAGAATTCTCCTTTCAGACAGTTAATTTTACTTTCTTAATAGACTCTACAGGAATTGAATAGAATTGTTCTCCTTCTCTAACGTATCTATTAGGGACTTCAACGACGCTACCTTTTTCCTTGATAGTATAATCAGGAATGATCCACATTTCTTTACAGTCTTTTCTAAATATAAAAAATGTTAAATCACTTTCAATTGCATCTAGTAATTTCTTTTTACGATACGGTATCCTTACATCTTTCCAAGAGGTAGGCCATTCACCTTCCCAAGAAAGTTTAATTTCAACCTCACTAAATGTAACAATACCTCCACCAGATATACTTTTTACATCACACTTATAATCTTCTTTACTATCATGTACGATATGATTTTTACTACGCAAATACTTTTTAATTTTTCTCTTAGCTTTGCCGTCAGTTTGATCATACAACTTTCTATCGAAAGGTTTTGTTAATGTGTTTGTGCCCATGTTACTCCAATTTTTGCATCTGCATTCAAAGGAACTTTCATACTGAAGTAAGGTGACACTCTTACAATACAAGGATCAGCTAAACTAACAAGTTCTTCAGCATCATCCTTGTGTACCTCGTACTGCTGTTCATCATGAATTGTGTTGACCAAATAAGCTCTTAACTTTCTACTTCTAATCTCTTCATCTAAAAAGATTGCCCATTGTTTACAACAGATAGCACCCCCACCTTGAAGTAAAGTATTAAGAGCAGCATGAGGATGTCTAATCATCATTCGTCTACCGTCAATGCCTCTAATGTATCCTCTTGTTGCAAATTTTTGTACGTTCTTAACAAGACTAGCAAGTTTAGGAATACTTGTCAAGAACTTTTCTCTTAACCTTTTACCCTGTTCTGCTGAACCATTAATAATGGAGCCTATCTTCCGATCACCGGCTCCATAAATAAACGCATAGATAAAAGTCTTGGCTGCTGTTCTGGTAGGAAGTCCAGCTAACTTTTGATTATAAGTATGAGGATCACCTTCTACAACTTCATAGATGTATTCTTCATCATTCATATAGTTAGCTAACATTCTTAGTTCGAGACCTTTAGCATCCATACCTACAAGAACATATTCATCATTAGAAACAGTCCAACATGATCTACATTCTTCACCGTAAGGTTTATTGTTAGCTATAATATTAGCCATGTTAGGTTCAGAATGTACCATACGTCCTGTTACTGCACCCATTGTGATAACCCGGCCATGCACTCTATTATCTTTATCAACTACACTGATCCAGCTTTCGATAGTCTTGGCTCTAGTCTTTAACATCTTCCACTCTGCTAGTCTCTTAATCTCTTCTGGTGCTGAAGAAGATATAGTTTGTAAGTTTCTTTCACTTATCTTAGGTGATCCTTTAGGAGTAAATTCTACAGGCTTCCAACCATACTGATTTAATCTCTCAATGATTTGCTTTGGTGATGCAAGATTAAATTTCTCAAACTCAATTGCAGAGAAATCACCAGCAATAATACCGGCGTCATAATTCTTTAATCCTACGTTAGAACGTGTGCCATCTTTCTTGATCTTTAATTTAACATCTTTAATAAACTTTGCTTTCAAAGAAACCTTACTCAAGATATTATCTTCTATGCTCTTTGCTTCTGTTACTACTTCCATCATTAACTTATGTGCTTTTTCTACATCAAGATAGAAACCATGTCGTTCTTGTTTGTTAAGAACATGTCTAATTTTATGTTCTAATTTTATAGACTTATCAGAAAAATCTCTTCTCTCTATGTCCATCAGGTAATGATATAGCTTATAAGTTATTTCAACATCGTTAATGCAATACTTTAACATCTCATTACTAAACTCTGAGAAGTCTAGGTATTCTATCTTTTCTAAATCGAGTCTCTTACCCCAAGCAGCAAGGGAATGTTTACCTTCTCTATCAGGATTAAATAAAGCAGATAACAGAAAGGTGTCTACTATCTTTGACAAAGGAATACAAGAGTTCCATAGCCTGTTCAGAACTGGTGCATCAAAGGATACAATGTTGTGTCCTACAAGGATATCATAATTCAAGATGAACTTATTAAAGACACTGGCTTTAGTAAAGTAATTAAATGTTTCTGTCTGTCCATCTTTGCATACTACAACATGTATTTTTTCTGCATCTAATTTATCTGTCTCTATATCGAGAAATAATATCTTCTGCATTTCTCTCTGCTTCTTCTTCTGTTTCACCAGTTGATATGATAGTCCACCTATACGGATGTTGAAAGTATGAAGTTATATTTTTAAGGTATGTCTTCCAATTTTTCTTATCCCATTCTTCCAAGACAGACAAATGAATTTCAGCCCATGTTCTATAAAGGTCATCAATTCCTTTTTTTGTTTCTACCTTGTTTATAGTGTTCATTAAATTTATCCTTCTTCTTTTTATAATATTTACTTTTTAGTAATCTATTCCATTTCCATTCTTTCTTACTCCTCTTAGGAAATGATAGGTTTTCTTCCGTATTCCTCATCGTCTATTTCCTTTTCTTTATTAGCCCAGATAAACTGTATACCACAACTACTGGTAACTTCCTGTAATAAGGTTGAATGATCTATGATAAGTTTATTTACTAAATTTATAAAAGGATCTGATACATTAATATTCTTTTTAGAGTTTAACATACTAACTAATCTTCTATATTCACTACTCGTTAAATTAAAATAAACAATAGGAGTATCCATAATATTTTAGTATCCTTCTAACTTGAAAATAACTTTTCATATTTTTCATGGCTTTGTTTAAGTTTATTCCACTGTGACATTCTTATCCGTGAACGAGTTACAAAAGTCTCAATAGGATCTCCTGGATGATACGATAAATGTACCCATTTGCGTCCTTCCTTGACGTATACTTTCCTCATTCCTGATCCTATCCTTGGAGATTCATTAAGAAAATATACTCTGTAAGGTTTACCATATTTCTTTTGTTTAATCAAGGCCCATTCTTCATATCTTTTTCGTGTCTCTTCTAAGTAATTTATCTTATGTATTTTCCTAGGTCTACCACGTTTCTTATATCTTTTAAGAAAGTCTGGTATAGCTAATAGATCATGCATGTTCTTCAAGATACTCTTCTAGTTCTTCTCTATCGTATCCCATTTCAATAAAGTTATCGATTAAAACATTAAAACTAATTTCACCATACTCATGCATTTGGATATACTCATTAATTTTTCCTAACCATGTATCTAACTTATATTTTTTCCAATGTTCTTCAAACTGTACAATGTTATCCATTGTTGTATTCCTTTATTAAAATAATATTACACACTAGTATAGTTCGCACTTCCCTTCACCGGCATCGGTACTATAGAATGTTCGTTTGATGCCAACCTCCTGTATCAACTCAGCACAGACATCACATGGCTTGCTAAGAGCCAGAGTATTATTCTTTAGCACCCTTGCGATGTACAAGTCAAGTCCTTCACAGTTATCAACACCCGCTCTAATGATTGCGTGTTGTTCCGCATGAAGGTACGGCCACTCTGTTCGCCTACTCATAAGAGGGTGGGTCTTGTAGCTATTCGTTCCAACTGACACAATACTATTCTTATGAACTAGTACTGCACCTAGTCGAAATTTACTTTTCATGCCAACACCATTGCCTGTCATTGCTACTGCATGAGCAGCAGTAATAAATTTTTTCTTCATTAGTTAGAATTTCTTTCAATTTTCTTATCTTCTCTACGACTGTAAGGCTTTCTACCTTTCTTGCTAGGTACAATTCTTTTTCTAAATAACTTCCACTCTCTTATCTTGGCATAAGGACTTTTGCTAGTCATTTCAAGTAACCTAACATACACCATCCCTATCATAATTAATTTATTCTTAATTCTATTTCATCATCTTCATAATTCATAAACTCTGATAAGTCTCCTCTTGAAACTTGTAACATAAGTTCTATTAAGTATTGCCAAGATACATCCACTAGTGATTCACCATACAAGTTACCATTAACAAATAAAGTTACAACAGGTCCAGGACTTTCCTTATCTTGAAGAGTCTCAGGAGTATCAAATCCATCAGAAGTTGTTGTGAGAGCTACTGATACTCCCTCAAATAAAACTAACTCACATTCTTTAGTAATAGGTAATCTTACTGTAGAGTTTATCATTTAATATCCCTTATATTATATCAAACATCCACAAATTGTCTGAACTATAGCTGTAGTTATTATATACATTATATATAATAATAATCCTATAATTATTATAATTCCTAAAACAAAATAAAATAAATCAAGTAACTGTATAAATTTATTTTTCATAAACTCTACTGAGTTTCATGGTGCCAAGATCGAAGCCACCTTCTATCAGTATCTGACCTAGAACTCAACCAACGAGAAACATCTTCATAGGTTGTTTCGTTGTGAAACTTTCTATAACTAGGATGACCACCACTTCCTGCATGGATAGCATCTAGCTTTCCTCGTCTGGCTGCACCATGCAAGATATTCAGTGAAAGCCCAGTTGATTGTTTAATTTCCTTGAAGGTTACATATTCATTCATGTCACTATCTTTTCTTTATAGATTTCATTTGTTACGATATCTAAAGATCTACTATTGTACCCTCCAACATTCCATTCTGTTATCTCTTCTACTTTTCCTTTGCCTGTATATGATGGGCCATTTTTCCAATTGTAGATAGTGAACACCACGTTGTCAACTTCATCTCTCTTTTCAATAAAATGCCACTCTACATCAGTCTTATTATCAAACCTAGTGTCAAGTGGTGCTGTTCTTTTAACGTGTGGCTCTCCAAATATCTTAGTCAGTTTATTATAAGAAATTTCTAGATTTCCTTGCAAGGTAGTACCTGTTATATCTCTTGTTGGTATCATTATCTATTCCCTTTTATAGTACATTCTATTAAATTAGGGTAGTCATATTCAGCTTGTCTCTTACTCTCATATTCCTCCTCACATATCCATTCACCAGTACCATTACATGATTCACATTGTACTTCAAGGATAGAATAATCTTTACCTTCAGAATTATCTACTACTCTCTGAGAATAAATTGTACCACTACCTGCCTCACCACTTTCATATTCTTTTGTGGTAGAACATTCTGGACAAGGTAAGACTATCTCAATAAGATACATCTGCTCATCACCATGTATTGGTTTCATTTTCTTCTAGTCTTTCTCTAAATCTATAATTCGATTGGTTAGCCACCTCATTACCATTTTATATTCTATATCATCCTTATCTGTTCTACATAACTCAAGGATTTCTATCTCTTGTTTTAATATAAAGATTATATTGAATGTATTGCTATCCATTTGGAAGTTCCTTCTCTAGAGCAACAGCTATAGCAATAAACTCATCTACTTGTTCTTTACTATCTCTAGATAAACTATATATCATTTTTCTTAATACTTTATTCTCTTGTTTTAATTCTATACTATATTCATCTGGAACTTTACCATAACCCACAGTTCTATCCCATTGTCTTTGTGTATATTTATCTTCAGACATTAAGCTGATCCCAACTTACAGGAAACAAAAGTGTAATGATATTACTAATCATTTGTGCTACCTCTTGAGTTTCTTTTTGTGTATGACTATCCAATCTTAGCTTACACATACGGCTATATGCCAACAAGGAACCTGTCCATATCCATTCTGTATAGGTTGCTTGTGGTAACACCATCCTTGCCTGTTCTGGAGAACATCCCTCTGATACCATCTTGTTGTATATAGTATATAAACCTTTCAAATGATTTTTAGACCACAGAATGTCACCCGATTTATATTCTTTATCAGAGCTACCTTGTTTTACATTATCTGCTTTCTTCCTCCATTTATCAGGCCAATAAAACTCTGGTTCGGTATCAACATACCTACGACTTACCTCATTCCAAGCAAATCCTACTTGATGTTTAGCTAATTGTCTAGCTACGAAGATAGGTGCCTTGACACGTAAGCTGATCTGTGGGTGAGCAAAA
>TARA_R110000744_G_scaffold21536_9_pt1 | contig 13192 bp, 8 predicted proteins | sample TARA_R110000744 | Tara Oceans TARA_R110000744 (sample SAMEA4398083) | marine metagenome | biome: Polar Biome; feature: [DCM] deep chlorophyll maximum layer (ENVO:01000326); material: water (ENVO:00002006), including particulate matter (ENVO:01000060) such as... | depth 36 m | reverse complement strand
CGCACTAATGGTGAGTTTTGGGTTAAAGACTGCTTTTGGGTGTGAGCCATGGTATCTCCGTAATCATATGGAAAAGACTAATTTTTAAATCAGTGATTTATTATTCTTAAATTTAATCTAGCGATGAGAAAACTAATGGATACAATGTTACTTTTACGGTTGGTCCAACAAATTTATCTTTGTTTAATAGTTGATTAAGGTGAATTTAATTGATTGATATATAAACAATGCACAGATAATCAGCTAAATTTATATATGGAAAAATGAGCTGGAATTTAGTGAATTATGAAAATTTAATAACATACATTAACTCTCTGATTAACTTTTAAAAAAGCTAATCTGACGAGCTTTATTTTCATGCGAGAGTACTTTGCTTGTTATTTGATATAGCTTTGTGAACGATTTACCTACCTGACAGTAATGTAGCTGCTCGTTAGGTAGGTAAATCGTTCATTTTTACTTAAGGCTTAGGTTTATTATGACTTCCACAAAATAGCTAAGTCATATTTGAAGCCGATAGTAAAAGCAGTTTCATTTTCAAAATTGTCATAGTTTTTAGTCAGTACTTCAATATGAGTACGGAATTTTGGCGTAAATTGACGCTCAAGTGTCAAGTTAAAACCATCGTTACTCATTGATTGAAGCGTTGATACGCCATCGTCAAAGTTATAGTAAGCGGCTTTTATTTTATATGTATTATTGATCTTATAAGCTAATGAAACGTCAAGCGTAGCGATTTCTTCTTCATCTTGATACAAGGCAGCTAAATAAAAGTCGTCGCTAATGTGTTGAGCATAAGAAACGGCAACAGTTTCAACGTTTTCGGCATCGGCAGCATCAGTTGACTTGAAGCTTGCAGCTAAATGTAAGTCATTTTTATCATAACCTAAACCCACAATTGACTGCTCTGCATAATCCACATCATTGCCACTTTTGAATTTAAAGCCGGCCATAAACGTAATGCTGTCCCAAGAGTTAGCATAAGTTACTTGATTAGGAGTGAAAAAGGCATCTTTACCTATTTGGTCATAAGCAAAAGGTGATGCACGATGATTGAAAATATCTAGGTGTGTAGCGTGAAGTAAGTAATCTATCGCGCGATCTTTACCAAAAGTCACTTTACCGTATGTACTACTAGATATGCCAACAGAGGCACGTCTAGCGGCACCAAAATCGCCGTTTTTAGCTATATCAAGGCCCCATTCACCGTGTGCCATTGCTGTCCAACCCCCACCTAACTCAGCTTCAGAATATATGCCGGCAAATGATAAGAAGTCTGTCACCTCAGTGCGATTATTATTTTCTTCATTAAAGTAGGTCAAACTTGGGCGAATGGTTGCGTAAAATTTAGCACTCATGTTTTTATCAGACTGAAGTTTAGATTGTGTTGCAGCTTGCTTTTCTAAGTTTGTAATACGGTCTTCAAGCGAATCGTCTGCCCATGCCATGTTCATTGAAGTGCCAAGGGCCGCTGTTATTAATAAGCTCGTACACAATTGTTTATTTGTTAAAGTCACTGTATTTCCTTAGGGTATTTTATAGTTATTTGATTGAGACTAAGTGTTTGACAAGTGTTCATGTTGTTTAATAATTCTCCATTTTTAAACATTATCAATACTGAGAAAGTCAGTGATTTTACGTAAGGTCCAAAATGTTCAGATGAATGAGTCCAGTAATTTTTTGGTATGTCTGGTATCAAATTTGTTAAAGATCTGGTTCTAACGGGTATTTGCTAATGCGCAGTAATTTAAATGACATAGACAAACGAACAGCATAAATATGTTTACCTATAAACATTAAATTTCAACAGACAAAAACTGCACGTTAGGCAATATGCCGGTACCTTTAACTAAATAACGGGCTCTTACGAGGGGATAATTATGACGTATAACAGCAATGAATTTGATGCACGAGATGTGATCAACAAAGATCGTAAACATATTTGGCATCATCTCACCCAACATAAGCCATTTGAAGAAAATGACCCAATGGTAATCGTTAAAGGCAAAGGTATGCGGGTTTGGGATGCTAAAGGTAACGAATATCTTGATGCAGTTTCTGGTGCTGTTTGGACTGTAAATGTTGGCTATGGTCGTACTGAAATAGCAGATGCAGTGAGAGATCAACTTGTTACATTGAACTATTTTGCACAAACAGCGGGTAACGTTCCTGCAGCACAATTTGCAGAAAGATTGATTAGCAAAATGCCAGGTTTGAGCCGTGTTTATTATTCAAATTCAGGTTCTGAGGCAAATGAGAAAGCCTTTAAAATAGTGCGTCAAATTGCAGAAAAAAAATATGGTGGTAAGAAAAATAAAATTTTGTTTAGAGAGCGTGATTACCACGGAACAACGATTACTACCTTAAGTGCTACCGGGCAGTTCGAGCGTAAAAGTCAATACGGACCTTTTACTCCCGGCTTTGTTGAAGTGCCGCATTGCTGTGAATATCGTTCTCAGTGGGGAGACGTCGCAGATTATGGAATACGAGCTGCGAATGAAATTGAACGTGTAATTTTAGAAGAGGGACCTGAAACTGTTGGCGCCTTATGTCTGGAGCCCATTACCGCTGGCGGAGGCGTTATTGAGCCACCTGAAGGTTATTGGGAACGTGTTCAGGAAATATGTAAAAAATACGATATTTTATTACATATTGATGAAGTCGTTTGTGGTCTTGGTCGAACCGGCGAATGGTTTGGATATCAGCATTACGGCGTTAAGCCAGATATGGTGACAATGGCTAAAGGTGTTGCGTCAGGTTATGCCGCAATTTCTTGTACGGTAACTACAGAAGAAGTATTTGAAGCATTTAAAGAAGACGAAGATGCTCGCATGGGATATTTCCGTGATATTTCTACTTTTGGCGGTTGTACCGCAGGGCCTGCTGCTGCATTGGTTAATATGCAAATTATTGAAGATGAAAATCTATTAAAAAATGTTGTTGTTCAAGGTGAGTATTTACGTGGCTGCTTAAATCAATTGATGGACAAATACGATGTCATTGGCGATGTCCGCGGAAAAGGACTTTTTGCCGGGTTTGAATTAGTTAAAGATCGCAAAACTAAAGAACCAGTTGATGAAAGTTTACCTATTGCTCTTGGTGCTCACTGTATGAAAAACGGTGTTATTATCGGTCGTACTAACCGCTCTTTTAAAGAGTATAACAATACGATTTGTTTAAGTCCTGCACTTATTGCTACCCGCGAAGATATCGATATTATTATTAAGGCTATCGATAATGCATTAGCGGAACTAGCACCTAATGTTTAATTTTTAATATTAAGCAATGCGCCTGACATCTTATTTTATCCATGTGTCAGGCGTATGTTTATTTTTAATATATTGTAAAATATTTATCAGAAACAGCCTTTCCTGTTCATTACATTCGGGCTCATTTTTGACCCTAAAAGCAAATGATGCGTACCCCTCTTATATATTAACTATTCTCCGTCTACATTGTTTGATACATTGCTGCACACAATATAAATGTTACTATTTTTTGAAAAAATATTTGTCATTAATCTGAGGATTAAATGGCCTGTCCTGCTTACCAAAATAGTATGAATACGTCATTGGAATTTTATAGGATGTTCAATTACAAGAGATGAGGGGGCATGTACACTTTAATAAGGGTTTATCATTATTTAAAATTTACGTGATGATAATCGTCTTGTTAACCGCTTAAATCGATCAGTTATTTACAATGATTGATAACAATTATAATTAAAAATATAAAGGTAAACTATGTTTCAGTTATTTCATTTGACTCCCGGCCAAGGCGGAAGTTTGCAACAGCAGTTAAGGGAACAGATTGCAGCGGCAATACTAAATGGGAATGTTCCCCAAGATCAATCTTTACCTTCAAGCCGTAAATTATCTCAACAACTTAAAGTTGCTCGAAATACCGTGGTTTTGGCTTATGAGCATTTGCTTGATGATGGCTATCTAATTGCACGTGAAAGAAGCGGCTACTATGTAAATCCTGATATTCTTACCGGACAAGTTAAACTAGACTCGCTAAATCAAAAGTCCACTAATGACGAAGGTTATAACCCCCCCAATTGGGAGCAGCACTTTAAACTTAATCCAAGTGATCAGATCAATATTGTTAAGCCACATGATTGGCAAAAATATGCTTACCCATTTAATTATGGTCAGTTTGATGCTTCGTTGTTTCCAACGGTTAACTGGCGTGAATGTTGTCGAGATGCTGTAAGCGGGCCGTCGATTAATGAATGGGCTGGTGATCGTATGGATAATGATGATCCGTTATTGATTGAGCAAATCAGAACGCGCTTATTACCCCGGCGTGGAGTGTGGGCATCAGAAGATGAAATACTGGTTACTGTTGGTGCGCAACAAGCTTTATACATGCTGGCACAGTTGTTGTTAGATAAGGAAAGCACAATTGGGCTTGAAACTCCTGGCTATGTTGATATCTGTAATATAGCAAAACTTAACCCATCGAATGTACGCTCTATTCCAGTGGATGAAAGTGGTATGCTCGTTGGTGAACACCTTAAAGGCTGTGACTTAGTATACACCACGCCAAGTCATCAGTGTCCAACAACAGCAACCATGCCGATAGAACGACGTTATCAATTACTTGAACAAGCAAGCAAAGATGATTTTATTATCATTGAAGATGATTATGAAAGTGAAACTAATTTTGAGTCTAACCCGATCCCAGCCCTCAAAAGTTTGGATAACCATGACAGGGTCTTATATATTGGCAGCTTATCCAAAACACTTGCACCGGGTTTGCGTTTGGGCTATTTGGTAGGACCTGCTAAATTAATTCAGGAAGTACGAGCACTACGACGATTGATCGTTAGACACCCAGCCGCTAACAATCAACGCTCAGTGGCCTTGTTTATTGAGCGCGGATACCATAATGCTTTGACTATGAATATTAATCGTAACTATAAAGCGCGCTGGAGAGCTATGGATGAAGCTTTACGCAAGTATTTGCCAGAATCTCATATTCAACCAACGTTTGGTGGCTCTAGTTACTGGGTCAAGGGCCCTGAAAACTTAGATGCCGACGAGCTACAGAAAAGAGCGATGGAAGAAAGTATCTTGATTGAGTCTGGAACCATTCATTTTATTGAAGATTCGCCACCAAAAAATTATTTCCGCCTTGGTTTTTCTTCGATATCAACGGAACGAATTGATGAGGGAATTAAGAAATTAGCCGGGCTTATTAACTCAATGGTTTAATCACTAAATCAATTTTCTGCGTAGTTTAATCTGAAATATATTACAGTTTTTATTACAAAATTAACGTCAGTAATCGGCCTATTGAACTTCTACAATAGGTCGAAAGTCTTGAAATTAACATCAAGTTACTCGCACTACTGTTTTCAGCATATTCAATTTTTTAAATGAATTTGTGGTCCGCAAATTGAATGTATGGATCTTCGTAATATCTGTAGCTCAGTTTAAACTTAAATATGGAATTATTTAGTGCTATTGCTGATACGTACCGCTTAAAAAAAACAACCATCTCATAATTCTTTTTGCATGACTAAACTAGCAAGGTATGGAATTGAAGCAACTCTTTGGCTATACACATCACTAAAATTTGTTTGTTTAGATCAATTCATATGCAAAATTAATATCACCTAACATTTAGATACGTCTATTTTAAATTTCTCGCCTTATTTTTAAGCTTTTGTATTTAAAGTTTATTTTTGGTTTTTATTGTTTTTAAAGTGCTGGCTTCATTAGTGACTTTGATCTGGTTCTATTGCGATTAAGGCCATCATCCTATCTTGTTATCACGTTTTCGGTTCTTGTAACTTAGCTTCATAAGCGGGTTCAGGTGACAGGAAGAAATATCAATTTATCAATTTATCAATGATATAAACAGAAGATAGGAGCGCTAATATGTTAATCGGTGTACCAAAAGAGATTAAAAATCACGAATATCGCATTGGTATGGTACCAGCGAGTGTACTAGAACTTACCAGTCGAGGTCATAAAGTCGTTGTTGAAGTTAACGGCGGTACAGGTATTGGTTTTAGTGATGAAGATTATCTAGCTGCGGGCGCAACTATTGCTAGCACAGCAGCAGAAATTTTTGCTGTAGCAGACATGATTGTTAAAGTAAAAGAGCCTCAAGCAATTGAACGTAAAATGTTACGTCCAGGTCAATTGTTATTTACCTATCTTCACCTTGCCCCTGATCCAGAGCAAACGGATGACTTGCTCGCAAGTGGTGCTACTTGTATTGCTTATGAAACAGTAACTTCGGCACGTGGTGGCTTACCGCTTCTTGCTCCTATGTCTGAAGTCGCTGGCCGCATGTCAATTCAGGCCGGTGCGGCTTGTCTTGAAAAATCTAAAGCCGGTTGTGGCATGTTACTCGGTGGTGTGCCGGGTGTTGAACCCGCTAAAGTGACTATTATTGGTGGTGGCGTTGTTGGTAGTAATGCTGCACGCATGGCAATAGGTATGGGTGCTCACGTTGTAGTCTTAGATCGTAGTGTGGATGTATTACGTCGCCTAGTGACAGAATTTGGTACTGCTATTCAAACCGTATATTCAAGTAAAGCTGCTCTAGAAGAACATGTTGTCTCTGCTGATTTGGTTATCGGTGGTGTATTAATCCCAGGTGCTGCTGCGCCGAAACTTGTGACTGCTGATATGGTTAGCCGCATGAAAGCTGGTTCAGCTGTTGTCGATGTTGCCATTGACCAAGGTGGTTGTTTTGAAACCTCTCATGCCACTACTCATCAAGACCCAACATTTATTGTTGATGAGGTCGTACATTACTGTGTGGCTAACATGCCAGGTGCTGTTGCTCGTACATCAACATTAGCACTTAACAATGCGACATTACCTTACATCGTTTCATTAGCCGATTTAGGCTGGGAAGATGCTATCCAACGTGATGAGCATTTAGCCAAGGGGTTAAATGTTCACGCAGGTAAAATTACTAGTGAAGAAGTTGCGGTTGCATTAGGCCGTGAATACACCCCTTACCGCCCAGGTAACGCATAGTCGCTCAATTGTTACGAGTGGTAACAAGGGTTATCACTCTTTATAAATATTAAGGAATAAAATTATGGCTCGTATGACTCCAAGTGAAGCAATGGTAGAAACGTTAGTTGCGAATGGTGTAACTGATAGTTTTGGTATCATGGGAAGTGCATTTATGGATGCAATGGATATTTTTACCCCCGCTGGCATCCGCTTAATCCCAGTAGTACATGAACAGGGTGCTGGCCACATGGCTGATGGTTACTCTCGTGTTTCTGGTCGTCACGGTGTTTGTATTGCACAAAATGGTCCTGGTATCACAAACTTTGTTACAGCTATTGCTGCAGCCTACTGGGCTCACTCACCTGTAGTTTGTATTACGCCTGAAACAGGTACTAACTCTCAAGGTCTTGGTGGTTTTCAAGAAGCTGAACAGTTACCTTTCTTTGAAACAATTACTAAATACCAAGTAAGTGTTGTTAATAATACCCGTATGGCTGAGCTCACTGCACGTTGTTTCGACCGTGCGATGCTAGAAAATGGACCTACTCAATTAAACATCCCACGTGATCAATTCTACGGTGATATCGAATGTGAAATTCCAACGCCAATTCGTATTGAGCGTTCTGCCGGTGGTGCCGTTTCACTGCAACAAGCCGCTGAGTTATTAGCAAATGCTGAATTCCCAGTCATGGTTTCTGGTGGTGGTGTTGTTCAAGGTGATGCATATGAAGAAGCCATCGCAATATCTGACATGCTTGGTATGCCAGTAGTGAACAGCTACCTACACAATGATTCATTCCCTGCATCTCACCCAATGTGGTGTGGCCCTTTAGGTTACCAAGGTTCTAAAGCCGGTATGAATACTATTGCTAAAGCTGATGTTGTATTAGCGCTTGGTACACGTTTAGGGCCATTTGGTACTTTGCCACAGCACGGTATCGACTACTGGCCAAAAAATGCCAAAATAATTCAAGTCGATTGTGATCCAAAAATGCTTGGTTTGGTTAAGAAAATTGATGTTGCAATTTGTGGTGATGCTAAAGCAGCTGCGCAAGCATTAATGACGTTACTGGCTGACTTAAAACCTAAGTGTATTGATAACATGGCTGAGCGTGCAGAAGTTATTGCCGCTGAAAAAGCAGCTTGGGAACAAGAGTTGGATGAGTGGATTCATGAAAAAGATGAATACTCTCTAGAAATGATCAACGAGCAAAATGCTGAAGAAGAGAACTGGTTGCACCCTCGTCAAGTATTACGTGAACTTGAAAAAGCGATGCCTGCTGATGTCATGGTATCTACCGATATCGGTAATATCAACTCTGTGTCTAACAGCTATTTACGCTTTGAACGACCACGTTCATTCTTCGCAGCTATGTCATTCGGTAACTGTGGTTATGCGCTTCCAACTATGATTGGTGCAAAAGTTGCAGCACCTGAACGCCCAGGTATTTCTTACGCTGGTGACGGCGCATGGGGCATGTCAATGATGGAGATTATGACTTGTGTTCGTGAAGACATTCCAGTGACTTCAATTGTCTTTCATAACCGTCAATGGGGGGCAGAGAAGAAAAACCAAGTTGATTTCTATAATCGCCGTTTTGTTGCGGGCGAACTTGAAAATCAAAGCTTTGCAGGTATCGCACGTTCAATGGGCGCGCTAGGTGTTACTGTTGATAAGTTAGAAGATATCGGTCCTGCACTTAAAGAAGCTCTGCATCAACAAATGGTAGAACGGAAAACAACCGTTATCGAAATCATGTGTACTCGTGAATTAGGTGACCCGTTCCGACGTGATGCACTTGCAAAACCTATTCGTCATCTTGAAAAGTATAAAGATTTCGTTTAAGTCACTCTACTCTGACTGACTAATCCGAAGGCTCCGCGCCTTCGGATTTTATTTCACCTAAATTAATACCAATTGAATTAAGTAAATGCTCAATTATAAATAAATATTCCAGGCCATATATTTAAGTTCCAGACAAAACATAAATACCTGCATCCATTGAGAAATTGGGATATTGGGTATTTAGAGTACTTTAGAATGATCGATTAATTATTTCATTTGGTCTAAGAACGTTTTGAATAGTTTGCTGACGGATAGCATTTTATTCAAAGCGATTTTTGTTATCTATAAATTAGGTTAATAATTCATGAAAGCACTCAATAACATATTTAAACGAGCAAGTGGAACACCTAAATTTATTGTACTGGCGGAAGGTGAAGACCCTCGTATTATAGAGGCTGCTTATAATGCAACGAACTTAAAAATAGCTAAGATCATTTTACTTGGCAATGTTGCTATCATTAAAACTAAAGCTGCCACGTTAAACGTATCATTAGAATCTATTACTGTAATTGACCCTAGTGATTCTTCAAAAGCTAGTTATTATGCAGCCAAGCTGTATGAACTTCGTAAAAAAAAAGGGATGACAGAAACAGCGGCTGCTGAACTGATTCAAAATCCTCTCTATTATGCGCAAATGATGGTGCACCTTGGCGATGCAGACGGTTCAGTAAACGGCGCAGTATATACCACAAGTGATGTAGTACGCAGTGCTATTCAGATCATCGGAATGGATAAGTCGGCCAGCATGGTGTCGAGCTTTTTTTTAATGATGTTATGCCAACCTTTTCATGATTTAAAAGGTGGTGTTATTTTTTCTGACTGTGGCCTCGTTATCGATCCAGACAGCGAACAGTTGGCTCAAATAGCTCTGTCGGCAGCTCGCAGTGCTAAAACACTTTTAAATGAAGAACCTCGTGTTGCCATGTTGTCATTTTCGACCAGTGGTAGTGCAAAACATGCCTCGGTTGATAAAGTTGTATCTGCAACTAAAATCGTAAAAGCACTCATGCCTGAATTAGCGATCGATGGCGATATTCAGCTTGATGCCGCTATTGTAAATGCTATTGCAGAGAAAAAGGTCGAAAACTCTGCCACCCATGGCCGTGCTAACGTATTAGTTTTTCCTAACTTAGATGCTGGCAATATTGGTTATAAATTGGCAGAACGCATCGGTAAGGCTGACGCCATTGGTCCCATTTTACAAGGGCTTAGAAAACCAGCGAATGATCTTTCTCGTGGTTGCAGTATTAGCGATATTGTTAATGTAATTGCCATTACGGTGGTTCAGTCACAAACACGTTTACTGGAAAATTAACTTTATTTACTGAGCACATTGTACTCTTGCTATCATCCTTTATGGTCGATCAGCTTTGAGCAGATATTTCAGCTTTCATCCTGTAGCATACTGCTTTAAATAGTAAGAAAATTTCTCATTTTAGCCACATTGGTTCTACATCAGTAAGTACTTTGGTTCTAATGAAGCGAGGGTAATCGGTTTTTAATGTAAGTAATTAAAAGTGTTATCAATTTAAAATATTAACGACTCAACATTAGGAGCTAATTATGGCGTTGCAGAGATATGGTTTTATTGTAAAAAGTGCAGATTTAGAAATGTTTAAGCACCACTCTCGTCTGGCAAGTGAAAATTTTGACATGTCTATTTCTGGCGTTAACAGTGTTGACCAGGCTGAATTGGTTGCCCAAGAAATGCTGACTAAGGGTATACAGTTAATCGAACTGTGTGGCGCTTTTTCAGCGGGTGATGCTCAACGTATTCGTGAAGCAATTAATGATCATATTCCAGTAGGGCACGTTCAATATACTAGCGATGAACAGGTACGTCTTGCTCATGACTTAGGTTAAATACTCTTGAACAGTTGAGCAAATCTGTAATCGTTTTAAAAATAAAATGACTCTCACGGCATTCAATGTTTTAGCTGCACGTATTAGATAAGCAAATTCATTACCGTTCATTTTACAGGCTATAGCATACAAATCTTCAACATATCGATACTCGATACCAATCCTTTATGCTTGGCGCTAATATCAGGCTTTAGTTTGTGACTGCATTTCTTATTTATCCCAAGTCAGTAAATAATGGTGGAAACATTGACGTGACCACCAATCACTATGATGGAGTAGTTGTTCAATTAATACCTGTTCTTTATTGTTACCATAACTAGCTTTTGGATATTCATAATGAAGTCGTAACTTATTATGAATATCTTTACTCGCTCTATGGTAATCGTCATAAGTATTTATTTCATCAGATAGCGGCTTTAAGAGCCGTGCTTTTCGACAGTATTCGGCTATCGGAAATATAGGTAGCTGGGGGCATAGATAATAAAGCAGCCAACTTGCCGCAACCTCTTGTTCTACACTACCAAAAATAGAATGTGCTGCCAGCCTGACTAAAATTTTTGCCTGTTGGTCTGCCTCATCAGGTGTTAGGTGTTTTAATTCCGCCCATTTTGGTTGTAGCTCTGCTCTAATAAATAGCTCAAGCTGTGTAGCTATGTCGTGATGTGTTAATCCTAAAGTGGGGAGTTGTTTGGCTTGCCAAAGCAACCGGATATAAGTTTTATCGACCAGCGTACGTCCCGCGTTTAACCAGCCAAATTGAGCGGCATGTTCAAGACTGCCATACATAATCACAAGCAGGCCATTTTCACTGCTGCGACTGTCAAATCCGCTCCCAGCAAGTGGAGAGGGAGTTGACCAACTACTAAATATATCGGGGATAGTCATATAGCTACTCATAATGTTGAGTTAATTAATATTTGTTCGACTTGTTCGTGGGGATATTTCAACGATATCGACATCTAATATGCGTTACTTGTTAAGCATTCCTTCCTAATAAAGCTGCACTATTAAATGAACTTCTTTTGATAAATGACCACCTAAAGGCTATTAAGCCGTCTAGCAAATAACTTTAACGCAGAGAAATGGTTACTTTAAGAGGGCATATTCCGGTATTTTGGTATTATTTGGTTAGCACCCAATGATTTGGATGCTAACCATACTAGCTTGAAATAAGTAATTACTGGTTGTTAAAACTAGTAGCCAAATAAACGCGGCAAGTACAGCGAAATCTCAGGTACAAAGGCTATAACGAACACGGAAAAAGTTGAGACAAAGGCAAAAGGTAATGCCTTAACGGTGACCTCTTCAAGCGATATATTTGAAATTCCGGAAGCAACAAATAAGTTTTCCCCTAGCGGCGGTGTTGAGAAACCTATTGAAAGACTACACACCATAACGATACCAAAATGAACGGGATCGATACCTAGACTATAAGTGACCGGTAAAAGCACTGGCGTCAGTATCATAATCGCTGCTAACGTTTCCATAAACATGCCAACAAATAGCAAGAATACGATGATAAGGAGCCAAATTAGATAAATATTATCAGTCACACTGAGCATAGACTCAGCAACAATACCGGGTATGTTATTTTCAACGAGTAACCGTCCAAACACAGTCGCGGTAAACAGAATCAATAATACTCGACCAGAAAGCCATGTTGTGGTTTCTAATGATTTAAATAAATCTTTCCAAGTTAGCTCTCTGTGGACAAATACGCCGATAAACAGAGTATAAAAAATAGCAACTATTGCCGATTCTGTTGGCGTAAAGAAACCTGAATAAATACCACCTAAAATAACTAATGGTGCTAGCACAGACCAAATGCCAGTTTTTAAGGAAGAACGTATATGTTTGAAATCCCAACCTTCATCAGTACCTTTGTAGCCTAATTTTCGACAACGAAAATAGTTAAGTGTCAACAAACTAATTGAAATGACTAAGCCAGGTAAGAAACCAGCAACAAACATTTTAGTAATAGACACTGATTGAAATGCACCATGTTCAGCAATAGCAGATTCTGGCACTGTTAAGCCAATGGCTGAAATACCAAAAATAACCATAGGGATAGATGGGGGAATAACAATGCCTAGTCCACCTGAAGAGGCCGTTATGGCAGATGCATAGCCTTTATCGTAGCCACGCTTGACCATGGCAGGAATCATCAACATACCTACCGCTGCTGTTGTCGCAGGGCCCGAGCCAGAAATAGCGCCAAAAAACATACAGGCTAGTACAGTAGCTGCCGATATCCCCCCGGTTACAGGACCTGCGAAACTTTCTGCTATCGTCACTAAGCGTTTCGATATTCCCGCAGCTTCCATCAGAGCCCCCGCTAAAATAAAAGCAGGTAATGCCATTAAGGGAAAAGAACCAACGGATGTAAATGCAATTTGTACTAATTTAATCGGGTTTTCATCAAGGTAAAGAAACGTCGCAAGTGCAGCGACGCCGAGTGATACTGTAACGGGAGCCCCCATCACCAGCAGGGCCAAAA
>TARA_R110000744_G_scaffold182966_1_pt1 | contig 13268 bp, 5 predicted proteins | sample TARA_R110000744 | Tara Oceans TARA_R110000744 (sample SAMEA4398083) | marine metagenome | biome: Polar Biome; feature: [DCM] deep chlorophyll maximum layer (ENVO:01000326); material: water (ENVO:00002006), including particulate matter (ENVO:01000060) such as... | depth 36 m | reverse complement strand
TACTGGTAACAAAATATTTAGATTTAATGTTATAGATTTTGATAATGACTTTACAGGACCATTTGGGGTGGGAAATACGTATTTATTTGAAGATGTCGGTGGGGTAAATAATTGTCTCAGTCGAATAATTAGCCCAGGTGCTCTTCCATTTGTAACCATTACTTATTGGGATAATGATGTTGCCTCAGTAAGTACTATAAAGTGTGATGATGTATTATGTCAGGAAGTCACACCTACCCCTACGCCGACAAATACGTTTACTCCAACACCTACGGTAACGCCAACAATGACGCCAACTACAAGCTCCTTCGTTCCCCCTACTTATACACCAACTAACACTCCGACTAATACTCCGACCCCAAGTGCGGTTACGGGTTGTTTTTCAGGTGATACTGACGGTGTTTATTCATATACGGATTGTTGTGGAAATATACTACAAGGTACATCGGTAGGTGAAAAGGTATGTGTAGACACTAGTTTTTCATATCAAGGTATACGAATAACTAGCGACCCATGTGTTGTTACTTGTGACGAAGGACCTTTAAGTTATAGTTTTGAAGTTACAGGTACTTGTACCAATCCTAAAGGTGGTGTCATATTGATAAGTCCTTCAGGTGGTACAAAACCTTATACTATTACAAATACGTCAACTACTGCGGTGGGTGGATTACTATTGGCTCAACAAACAGGTAACGGTCCATTTATTTGGAGTGGAGTTGACGAAGGTAGTTATGTTTTTGTACTTCAAGATAGTTCAGGTGGGATTAATCAAGATGTAATTATTAATGTTAATGTTGAAGGTTGTTTTACCGCCACTATCACTTCTTCGGGTACGACATGTGGTAACACCAATGGAGTAGTAACTGTTACAAATGATTCATTATCTAGCCCATTTCAGTACGATTTATATGATTCTTTAGGTGTAATTGTACAATCTTTTAATGCTCTTTCTAATGTACAAATATTTGTAAATGTTCAACCAGGGACTTATTATTGTATTGTTACCGATTTTGGAGGTACGATTGTACAAACAACGAACACAATAGTTATAAGTACTGACCCGATAAGTTACAATCTTTTAGTTGTTCCTGATTCTCCATGTGGTTCTAATGTCGGCACCGTGACTGTCACTAACTTATTAGGTGGAACCCCACCATACACGTACTTATGGACTAATGGACAAACAACACCAACCGCGACTGGATTATCTGTGGGTTCATGGGGGGTTGAAGTTACAGATTCTGAAGGGTGTAGATTAAGCCAAAGTACTAACGTAGGGTTAGCTGACCCATTGTCTGTAGTTTCAGCGGTACCGACACAAGCGGGATGTTTTGATTGTGATGGTCAAGTAGTGGTGACTATATTGGGGGGTACTTCACCATATACGTATCAAAATAGTTCAGGTGAAGTAATAGTTTCAAATAATTTGTCAGTGGCATTTACGGGATTATGTGGAGGGTTTAATAGTACAATTATTACAGATGCTGGTGGTTGTACAGTTACATCAATAGAGCCTATACCCTCAACCGCAGGGTTTTCAGTTGTTAGTGTTGGTGTAACTAACTCTGTCTGTAATGATGAGGGTTCCATATCAATATCCTTAATAGGTCCTTCAGGAATATTTACGTATTCAGTCACCGGTAGCATAACTTCTGACACTATCAGTACTCAGTCACAGTCACATACTTTTAACAATTTACCTTCTGACACGTATACGGTAACAATTGTATCACAAAATAGTAATTGTACATACACGACTCAAAAAACTATATCTAATACTGTTAAATTTAATGTTAATAGTACAATCACTGATGGTACTTGTGGCGATAATAATGGAATAATAGATATTAATCTAACTGCGGGTTCAGTTCCGTTACAGGGACCATTTGATTATATATTAACAGATGTTAATACGGGTTCTGTTATTTATTCAGTAATTGACGACCCATCAAATACTCAGTCAATAACTTCACTATCTCCATCAACATATCTTTTAAATGTTATTGATGTACGAAATTGTACAGTTTCCCAAACTATAACGATAGACCCATCTATAGGTGTGAGCTTTATAATAGTCCCTACTGAATGTGTTTCAGGTAATGATGGTATGGCGGATATAACTATTAATCAGGGTGTTGCTCCGTTTAATATTCAATGGAGTAATGGTGAGACAACTACGTCCATTAATGGTTTGAGTGGGGGTACTTATACCGCAACTATTACTGACCATAATGGGTGTACCGCAACGAACTCAGTCACAATTAATTGTAACAATCAAATTGTTGAATGTTATGAAGTAAATGAAATATGTGAAAACGACTTCATTACTACCTCAGCGGGTATCAGAGATTTTGGCTCTATGTTAAATGAGGGTTACCTTGATTTAACTGTTGGTCATCAGGACTGTTCTTTAGTTAGTGCAGTATTTTATGCGATTGTTGATTTTTCAGGTGGTACGATGACGCCACCATACCACGTAGAGAGTCCATTTTATACGGGAACGACCTTAGGTGACTATCCTAGCGCACAAGATTGGTTAAATGTAATTAATGAGATACTTAAAGCGATACCACAAATTGAAAGTTTCACATTAGATATTGACCAAAATTTAATAACAATTATTTCAGATTGTAAAGAATTAAAAAATGTATACTTTAGATTAAGTACTAAAATTGTATATAATATCTGTTGTAATGATGTTACACCAACTCCAACTCCAACACAAACAACTACGCCTACGCCAACACCCACAACTACCCTACTTGCGACACCTACACCAACACCAACGCCAACAACACTACCTTTAGTTAGTTGTCTTGAGTCTCTAACATTTGTTGTTGAATATAACTTTGAGGGTCTTAACGGCTCACCTTGTCCTGGTACTCAAAGGTACCATGGTTGTAATAGAGGAGTGTTTAATATCCTTGCGGGTGATTCTTCACCAGGTGGAGTAGAGGTAAATATTGGACAGATTAGTGTTAATAATGGAGGAGGACCCACCGACCTTCTAAATTACCCACCTACTTATCCTAACTATCCTGGTTCTAATGCAGATGACAGGTATAGTTCAATATCAATAGATTCCGTACAAGCTCAACAAATTGCTGCGGCGTCTCCTAGTGGACTTATTGACTTTTCTTTTGATTGTGCATGTATATGGTCTGGACCTAATCAAAACTGTAGTACTGGCGGAAGTCCAACTAATGGTTCAGGATGTCATACTGATGTTAGTTGGGTTAGAGTAATAAAAGATTTGGGGTTACCTTCTGAACAAGTTTTATTTAACGGTTGTCCTAGTGGAAACTTTATTCAAGGTTTCAACCCATGTGCATAGTGGTGATATTGTTACGTCATTATCGTCATATGTGGGGGTAATTATAATGGAATCGAAGGAGGTTGTTGGTATTTATAATAAAATAACATATTCAAGTGAAGAAACTAAATAAAAATAAAGTAAATAGAAATCTGTATTTTACATTCTCGCAGTATTTATATAACAAATGTATTAATTAATGTCGCAAGTAATAATAAGATTAACTTTAAGTTCAAATGCTGTTGGACCGTTTGATATTCACACGGGCTCTACTGCAACTACGCCTATTAAAACGGGGGTAACTAGAGACCAAATTATTGCGGGTGTGGTTTTAAATCTACCAGGCTCAGTTGCAGGTATCCAATATACTATTTTTGTTGTTAATAAACAACCAGGGTGTAACGATGAGGCGGTAGCCAAGAAAATCATAGTTTATGAAGACGATGTAACGCCTACCCCTACACCAACGAACACTCCAACCAATACTCCTACGAATACTCCTACGAATACACCTACCAATACGGCTACGAATACGCCAACACCTACAGTTACAGTTACTATGACTGTTACACCTACGAACACACCTACGAATCCTGTAACTCCAACCCCAACTAACACACCAACTAATACGCCGACTAATACTCCTACTAACACATCTACGCCAACTAATACTCCTACGAATACATCTACACCAACAAATACTCCAACCAATACTTCAACACCAACCAACACCCCTACGAATACTGTAACTCCAACAAATACGCCAACAAGTGTTACTCCAACACCTACACCAACAGATGGTCCAACACCAACACCTACAAATACTCCGACCAATACTCCAACTAATACTCCAACTAATACTCCAACTAATACTCCAACGACTACACCGGCACCAACTAATACGCCGACTAATACCCCGACTAACACATCTACACCAACAAATACTCCAACCAATACTTCAACACCAACAAATACGCCAACCAATACTGTAACCCCAACAAATACTCCTACCAATACTGTAACCCCAACAAATACACCAACAAGTGTAACTCCAACACCTACGCCAACAGATGGACCTACTCCAACCCCAACTAATACGCCAACCAATACTGCGACCCCAACTAATACGCCAACTAATACTCCGACTAATACGCCTACGAACACACCAACTAATACTCCTACCAATACCCCAACTAATACTGCTACAGTTACTCCTACCTTAACTCCTACTAATACCCCGACTAATACATCTACACCTACATTAACTCCGACAAATACACCTACTAATACTCCGACTAATACGCCTACAAATACTCCAACGACTACACCGGCACCAACTAATACCCCAACTAATACACCAACTAATACCCCAACTAATACACCAACGAACACTCCAACGAACACACCTACTAATACACCTACTAACACACCAACACCAAGCGTTACGTCAACTCCTGGTGCTAGTTTAACTCCGACACCCACAAATACACCTACTAATACTTCAACACCTACTCAAACACCAACGCAAACACCAACGAATACGCCTACAAATACTCCAACCAATACTCCAACCAATACTCCAACTAATACGCCAACGACTACACCGGCACCAACAAATACTCCAACTAATACTCCTACCAATACTCCTACCAATACTCCAACGAACACACCTACTAATACACCTACTAACACACCAACACCAAGCGTTACATCAACTCCTGGTGCGACTTTAACACCAACACCTACTAATACTCCGACTAATACTCCAACAAATACGCCTACGATAACTCCAACAAATACTCCAACTAACACTCCAACTAATACCCCAACCAACACTCCAACTAATACTCCAACGACTACACCTGCACCAACTAATACGCCTACAGTTACACCAACCAATACTCCAACCAATACTCCAACTAATACGTCAACTAATACACCTACACCAACTAATACTCCAACCAATACGCCAACTAATACTCCTACCAATACTCCAACAAATACTTCAACTCCAACAAATACCCCAACTAATACGCCAACGACTACACCTGCACCTACTAATACTCCTACAGTTACCCCAACCAATACACCTACGAGTACACCAACAAACACTCCTACAAATACCCCTACTAATACTGTAACTCCAACTAATACGCCTACCAATACTCCAACTAATACACCTACTAATACATCTACACCAACCAATACTCCTACTAATACTCCAACCAACACTCCTACAAATACCCCTACTAATACTGTAACTCCAACTAATACGCCTACCAATACTCCAACTAATACACCTACTAATACATCTACACCAACCAATACTCCTACTAATACTCCAACCAACACTCCTACAAATACCCCTACTAATACTGTAACTCCAACTAATACTCCAACTAATACTCCTACCAATACTCCAACTAATACTCCAACTAATACCGTAACACCTACTAATACTCCTACAAATACACCGACTAATACTCCAACAAACACACCAACAAACACTCCAACTAATACCGTAACACCTACTAACACCCCAACAAATACTCCTACCAAAACTCCTACCAATACCCCAACTAATACTCCTACGAATACACCTACTAATACTGTTACCCCAACAAATACTCCGACTAACACTCCAACAAATACGCCTACTAATACTCCAACTAACACACCTACTAATACCCCAACTAATACACCTACTAATACGCCAACGACTACTCCAGCCGTTACACCAACACCAACGACTACTCCAGATGTTACACCAACACCAACCCCATCAGGTGTACCAGAATCAGGTTTAGAAGCATTAATATTTATGGAATCGGCTGATGATGCGACATTTGGAGCAAATCCAAATACTGATATTTTACGATATATGTTTAATGGAGGTGCGGCATCTTGGTTTGGATTCCAAGGTGGTTCGGGAGTAAACGGAGCAAATATACCTGATTTAAGTATTTATATTGATTGGCCAGGGTTTGTTACTGGAACGACAAACGTACCTCCTGTGATAAGGGTACCTGTACCTCAAACTACGGGAGGTAATGATAGCCAAGGAAACTTTATAGATGCATTCGTATTTGAAACAGCTGAAGTATTAGCGAGCACAACTACAGGTAATGTATGGTATTCGATATGGGTACCTCATTCGTTATTAGACTCATCAACTAAAGTTTATAGTGATGTACAATTTAATTTCGCTGGGTCGCCAAGTGGATTAAGTCCATTGACTACTGATAGTAGTCTTAGAAGTAAAGATATCGTTTATACTGGTTCAAATTGGCCAAACGGAACGTATCGAGTATTCTCTAGTAATGGAGGATGGAATCAAGGTGCTTCGGGTGTTGTAGATACCACCGCTAATTATATTAGGGGAGGAAGTTTAATATAGTAAATAATAAAGGAAAAGTAGGTAAGTCTACATATTTATAAAATAAAGAAATAGATGTCATTCATATATAAAAATCCACTTTCAACTGATATAGTAAACGGTACGTTATCAGTAATTAGAACAGATACTAAAGGTACCACTTTTAGCTCTGGTTTAGTTGGTGGGTATACTGAAGTATGGGGTCTTAGCGACCTTAAGTTTACTATTATTGGTACGGGTAATATACGACAAGAAGCTAATAGAATACCTGTTGAATACTATCAAAGACCGGCTCCTTTTCAATCTAACCAACTTACACTTAATAATGATTTAATTTCTTCTGGTAGAAGAAGGTTAGGTCAGTTAGTTTATGTTCAGGAAACAGACACAGTTTATCAGTATGTTATAAATGATTATGAAACTTTATACGATGATGCTTTTACTGATGGTGCAATCTCAACTGGTGACACATCAAGTACTGTTAGTTCAGGTTCACAGTTCGCACCAAATATTGCCGGTACTAATTTTATAAATGCTTGGTTAGATTCCTCAATTGAAGGAGTTAGTGGAGTAACGCGAGCAAACGCCAGATGGAAAATATTTTACGGTACTGATATTACTGTAACAGGTGGTACCTATAGTAATGGTACTGCGGTCTTTAGTAATAGTACGGGTGGAACATTCAATGTTACAGGTTTTACGTCAGGTGGAACAGGTACGGATACCTTCTTAACAGGTGGTACTTACAATAACTCAACAGGTACTTTAAGTCTTGAAAGAAATGATTCAGGTAGTACTATTAATATAACAGGTTTTACAACAGGTGCCACTGAGGACACATATGTGACAGGTGTAACGTATAATCAATTAACAAAAGAATTAACTTTAGGTTTAAATGATGGTGTTGATTTTAATGCCACAGGTTTCGCCGCTGAAGTAACAGGTGGAACGTATTCAGGAGGTTCAATTACATTATATAAAAATGATGGGACTACATCATTAATAACAGGGTTAGAGATATTAACTCATATCGGTTTAGTTAATGATAGTAATATATCGGTTAGTGGTGCGACAATTGATTTTGTAGATACGACAACCTATAAAGGGGCGTTCTTTGATTATGTGATTGATGATGGTACTAACTATAGGGCGGGAACAGTTCAGTCCGTATGGTCGAGTACTGATATACAATTTAATGACTCATCAACAGTTGATATAGGAACGACTAATAATTTTTCATGGGGAATGGAATTAGATGGTAACAATGCGTTACTAAAAGCCAATATTTTAGGGGGGACCTGGAATATCAGGATAATTAAACACATTATATAAAAAAATAAAAAAATGGCACACGAATTAGTAGCAAGAAACGGTTTAAGAGTCTCAGGAAGTACATTCCTTGGAGACGTACAATTAGACCAATCATTATCGACTACTATTTTAGCGTTAGACCCGTCAAATAATGAAGTAAATTTTTTATCACTAGCCTCGTTTAGTGGTGATACTTTCATATCAGGTGGTACACTAAGCGGAATAGGAGATTCGACCCTTGTATTAACAAATAATCAAGGAGGTACAATATCAATCGCTGACGTGAATATTCACGTAACGGGAGGTACATTAAATGGAGGTACAGGAGCAATTACTTACACAAATAATCAAGGAGTAGACTTTAACGTAGAAGTAGCTGCGGTAACAGGTTTAACCTATAATAACGATTGGGATGTCGCATTAGCTGGATATGGTACTTTAGGTGCTAGTCCAATTGAATTACCATTCATTACAGGAGCAACACTGAACGGAGGGTCACTTACATTAGGAATAAACCAAGGATTAGAATCTGACATCGTTGTTTCAGGTTTTGGTACATTAACAGGAGATACTTTTTCTACTGGTGGTACACTAAGTAGTTCAGTATTAACTATAGATTTAAACAATGGTACTGACTTTGACGTAACGGGGTTCCAATTTAATTTAACTGGTGACCAAGGTATTGGTCAAACTGTACAATTAGGTTTAGCTACTCCATTACAAATTAAAGGTGGTCAAGGAATAACAACAGTAGGTTCGGCGACAAACATAATAACGATAAATACTGACCAACCATACGTTTCAGGTGGTTCAATAACTAATAACGTAATAACATTAAACACATCTAATGGTACTACAACTTTAGGTACGGTAGACGCATTAACTGCGGTTACTTACAGTAGTGCGTGGGACGTAGCGTTTGCAGGGACAGGTACACTTGGTACTACACCTGTAGCATTACCATTCATTACAGCGGCAACGTTAAATGGTGGTTCACTTACTTTAGAGATAAACGATAATTTAGAGTCTGATATTGTGGTTTCAGGGTTTGGTACATTAACAGGTGATACATTTGTGACGGGTGCTACTGTGGATTACCCTGAAGCAACTTTAGTAAGAAATGACGGTAATACAGTTATAATTGATTCAGAACAAACAATCAGAGTTACATCATCAGGTGCTGGTACACAAGTCTTATTTAATGTTGACCCATTAGTATATGGAGCGGTTCATGTTGAATACTTCATAAATGAAAAGGGTGGTGGAACAGGATATCGTTCAGGATTCTTTACTGCAGTATTTGGTAAAGATGCTGAAGGAACTGACGTTGTAGAGTTTGCTGATTGGTCAACTGTTGATTTAGGTTCATTTAGTTCAGGAGTTGAACTTGACGCAACTGCGAATGGTGAAATAAGAGTCGTTGCAGGTGTAGCTCAAAGTATAGACTGTATTGCGAATACAAGAGCGGTTAAAATATAAATAAAATGATGTTATTTTAAGTAGTTAAAGTACTTATGATATCTATTTAGTAATATAGAATAATAACTAAAATTTTGAGGGAAGTCCTCCTTCCCTCAATAGCCTTAAGAAAAAAAAATAAAATGGCAAGAGAGTTTGTAACAAGACATGGTTTATCGGTAAGTGGAAAGACATTTATCTCGACAGTTGACTTAGACGTTAACGTCAACTCTATTTTAGTGCTTGATGGTGCTGAGGTAAAGTATAGAGATATTTCAACCATACCTAACACCAATATATATACAGACGATGGTACACTTGATAGTGACCGTATTGTCGACCAAGATACTAACCACCTAACATTTAGTGGTGAATCGGGAGTATCAATCGGTACAGGAATCACAACACCTGTATGTGCCTTATTAGAATTAGCGAGTGAAAGTCAAGGACTTTTAATTCCAAGAATGACTCAATCGCAAAGACTAAATATAAGTAATCCCCTTCCAGGTTTATTGGTGTATTGTACAGACAACACTAGTAATGCTAAAGAGGGTATGTTTATGTATAAATCTTTAGGATGGGTCAATGTACTGTAACAGCCTTACTAATATAATAGGGATAATAACCAATTTAAAAACAAAATAACAATGGCAACAAATGGTTTAAATTTACAAACTTCAGGTTTAACGTTCGCTACGGGTACGGTCGATAGAATGATTATCGACTCTTCTGGACAATTTGGTTTCGGTACAATTGCACCGAGTACAGATTTCCACGTAGACGCAGCAGGTGTTAGGTTTGAAGGAATTCCATCGTCAAGTTCAAATTCGAACTTTATGGTGGTAGATGGCAACGGGGTTGTCGGAACACGTAGTGACATCGCTGTTGGTACAGTAGTCACAGACGTAACCGAAGCTTCAAATGTCGTAACAGTCGCATATAATGATATCGCTGATACCACATTTACTATCGACTCATTAACAAGTGTAGCTTATGATACGTCATGGGGTATTGCACAATCAGGTACAGGTACAGTATCAGGTAACTTTGAGTTACCTTTTATTACTGCAGGTACTTACAACGCGGGTACGATTACTTTAGCGATAAACGGAGGATTAGAAAGTGATATTGAAATCACAGGTATTGATGGTACTGATACGTTCGTAACGAGTGGAGCAATCAACTCACCAGCGTCAGGTACATTAAGACTTACAAGAAATGATGGTGCTAACATAGACGTTACAGGATTCCAATGGTCAACTACAGGTGACGCTGGTACATCAACAATGTATAACGGTGATAGACTTAATATTTTAGGTGGTACAGGTATTTCAACTATTGACGATGGGTCTTTAACCATTCAAATTAATCTTGATGATACGGCAGTAACTGCGGCATCTTATGGTGATGCATCAACAGTGGCAACATTTACAGTTAACCAACAAGGTCAATTAACTGCGGCGGCTGAAGTAGCAATTGATATTACAGCATCTCAGGTTTCTGATTTTAATACTGAAGTTTTGGCGGATGTATTTACAGCGGGTAATTTCGTTGATTCTACAGGTGCAGCTGGAATTGATTTCACAGTAAGTGCGGGAGCTTCAGTAACAGCATCTTTAGTGAATTCATCTATTAATACTGCTGGTACTTCAGGTACAGGTTCAGTTGATTTAGGTGGAACAATAACGTACAGTTCATCTGATAGTTCAGTAGTGATTGCTGATAACGGTTCAGGTACATTTGACCTTACGGTTAACGCGGCATCGGTTTCGGATTCATTCGTATCAGGTGGTACAGTCTCAGGTCAAAACTTAACATTAACTTTAACTAACGGTAAACCTGACGTAGTAGTTTCAGGATTCAGATTTAATTTATCTGCACAATCAGGAGTTAGTAACCTTGTTGATATGGGTGATACCATAGTCTTAAATGGAGGTACAGGTATATCGTCTGTAGGTACAGCAAGTGATACAATAACATTCAATCTTGATAATACTGCAGTAACTGCGGCATCTTACGGAGCGGCTGACACAGTAGCAACATTTACAGTTGATTCTCAAGGTAGATTAACTGCGGCGGCTGATGTAGCAATTGATATTACAGCATCTCAAGTTTCTGACTTTGATAGTGAGGTATTATCTTCAGTGTTTGAAGTAGCTAATTTTGTTGATTCATCAGAAATTGACTTTACAGTTAGTGCGGGAGCATCAGTAACGGCAGGATTAATTGTCGGTTCTATCGCTAATACGAAATTAGCTAATGATTCATTAACATTTGCGGGAACTACGGGAGCAAATTCAGAGGTTGACTTAGGTGGAACTTTGACATTTGTTTCTACAGACGGTTCTGTATCAATATCAGGTGGTGGAGCAGCAGATACACTTGATATAAGTGTGGCTGGTTCAGGTTTAGAGAATATCTATACCTCTAACGGTACATTAACAGGAACGAGAACAGTTACTCAAAGTGGTAATGTATTAACCTTTACAGGTGGTGATGTTCAACTTGGTGGTGGAGATTTCCATTATGATAGGACTAACTCTAATGTTGGTATCGGTACAAGCACACCAGTAGTGTCATCGGTACTAGAATTATCATCAACTACACAAGGTTTCTTATTTCCAAGAATGACAGAAACTCAAAGATTAGCAATTGGTACACCAGCAACAGGATTGATGGTTTATCAAACTGATGGTAGAGAAGGTGTATATATCTTTAAGTCATTTGGTTGGGTACAAGTTATCTAATTAAAGATAAAAAAAATCAATATAAATTGTATTGAAACTATTTATCAATAGACTATAATTAACGGGAGAGATTTATTTCTCTCCCATAGCCAAAATAAAAAAAAAGAACATGGCCGACAACGGACTATATTATAATAATACGAAAGGGTTAGATTTAACTTCAGGAGCGGTAGTTAGGATAAACATAGCTACTAGCGGTGGGATAACATTTAATGATGATTATACGTTTCCAACTGCGGATGGTGGGGCTAATGAAGTCCTAATGACTGATGGAGTGGGTAATGTTGATTTTAATACGATACCAAACGCCTCACTTGACAATTCATCGTTTGGTGTAAATGCGGGTATAGGTATTCTTGCGTTAACCTCTTCCGTATCGTTAGGGGATACTTTATCGTTAGCGGTTGACCTTTCACAATTAACTACGACAACAACTGCGGGTGATGCTGATTTCTTTCCTGTTGTGAATTCATCTAACAGTCAATTTAAAATTGCACCAGGAAATATTAAGATATCATCATTTAATAACGACGCTGGATTTATTACATCTGCGGGAAATACTAATATATATGGTTCAAATGGTAATTTAAGTTCAGCAAGAATATTAACTCAATCGGCTAATGATTTATCATTTGCGGCCACAAGTGCTGAAGCAACAAAAATATATAAATCTAATAGTAGTGTTATTACTAGTACCAGACCAAGAGTATATCTCGAAGCGGATAATTCATACACTACGGTTCTTCAAATACGAAGTAGTTCTAATACCACCGTTAATCAAATTGAAGGTTATGACCAATCCGGTAAACAAAATTTTGAAGTAGACGGTAGAGGTAACTTACAGGCCACATCTAAGTCGTTCTTAATACCTCACCCAACTAAAGATGGTTTTAATTTAAGACATGGTTCATTAGAGGGTCCTGAACACGGTGTTTATGTAAGAGGTAAATTAGAGGGTAGTAAAGTTATTGAGTTACCAGATTATTGGTTAGAATTAGTCGATGAAAGTACAATAACAGTACAGTTAACACCTATTGGGTCACATCAAAACTTATTTGTTAAG
>TARA_R110000744_G_scaffold114513_2_pt1 | contig 13288 bp, 9 predicted proteins | sample TARA_R110000744 | Tara Oceans TARA_R110000744 (sample SAMEA4398083) | marine metagenome | biome: Polar Biome; feature: [DCM] deep chlorophyll maximum layer (ENVO:01000326); material: water (ENVO:00002006), including particulate matter (ENVO:01000060) such as... | depth 36 m | reverse complement strand
GGATCGTTTAGGTGCCTCAGATTCATATTATTTTTCAAAAGAGTATTTTTTTAATTTTTTTGAATGTGAAGATTTTAAAACCCGTGTATTGTTGGTCATAGAAAATGAAACAGGCAAGGCAATGGCAGGTGCAATGTTTGTCGAATCTAATTCTATAATACAGTTCCATTTGTCCGGCACCCGTACAGAATTCTTGAATTGGGCTCCGGCTAATCTCTTTTTAGACGAAATGAGGCTAATTGCTACCGAAGCAGGCTATAAGATTTTCAATCTTGGTGGAGGTCTAGGTGGTCAAGAAGATTCTCTTTTTAATTTTAAAGCTTCTTTTTCAAAAGACCATAGAGACTTTAGACTTTGGAGATATATCGTTGACCAAAAAGTTTATGATACCCTGTCGAAAGGAAAAGAAGGTTCCTATTTTCCATTATATAGGTTAACATAATTTGCCTACTTAATAATGTATAATCTTAAATTTTAATTTATAAAAATTGTTTTTCAGGGTTTTATACTTTTCTAGAGAAGTTCAAAACAAATTAAAAGAAAAAGTTAAACTAGAGTTGGCTTGTTAAAAAAAAAAGTATTTCATCGAATATATAGGTAGTTGATAGACCAAAAATAAGATTAGGCCGTATTATTACCAAGAAAAAGATTGTCTTACAACAAAAAAAGCCCCAAGCTTTTGATTTTTAAAAATAATACCTACTTATGAACATAAGAAAATGTCCCTCGATGATTTTCATCATCCCTTCTATTTGTGCTTTTTTAATCTCCTCTTGCAGCAAAGATGCCGATCTATTATCTGAATATGTCATTCAAGATGACCAAAATGCAGCTCTTGAAAATTTACTAGTAAACGATACCTTTACTACTACCCGTAATAGTACTATTATATTAGATGTTTTAGCAAATGATAATATCACAAATATCGAAAATGTTAAAATAACTTCTACTACGAATCCAAAATTTGGAGTAATTGAAATATTAGAAGATAATACCTTAAAATTTGTTGTCCCTGAAGTGATTCCTGTAGAAGAAACGGAAGCAACAGCAGTAGAGACAACTGAGCAACCTGCTGAGGAATCAAACGTAGCACCTGCAGAAGAACCAACGGTGGAAACTGCAACCGTAGACCCTGCTCAAGAAATAACAGAGGAAACAGTGACTGAGACTATTGTATATACTACAGAAACTACAAATGCAGATAATACAGTTCAAACAGATTCTGCAACGGTTATCGTAACTATAGTAGAAGAAAACGCTAATCAAGCTCAATTTAAATATTCAATTTCTGATCTAGAATCTTTAGTTTATCAGGCTCTTTATAATAAAGAATTACCTGCTTCTATAAATGATACAAATAACGTCTCTTATAGTGGAGAGTATGAGCGCTTAATAGCACTTGTTGAATATGGAGATCAATGCGACATTTATAACTTAGATGCAATGCAAGGCATGATTGCATCATTTGAAGCCTCTGGAAACAAGAGGTTTTTGGATGACTTACTTGTATTAATAAACAATTTATTTGAGAAAGCCTCACCATCTAATACATTACCTAATGGGCAAACAGGTAATTTTGGAGATCAATTTTTGAGTTGGTATACGGACCAAAATACAGATTTAACTGGAACTAGTCCTGGATCTGGTCAATATCAATTATGTGAATCACGGAGTTTTATGCATATAGCCAGATTATTATGGGTTTTAAAACATAGTCCAAATTTAAGATCTGATAGCGTATTAGTAAATGGTAAAACGTATCAAGAACATTATGAATATATCTTAAATTTTGTTGAGGAAAATTTCTGGGAAAAATGGTTTACAAGAAATTCACTTACTTACCAACACTCTGGAGTTGATAGTTCTGCAGGTTGGGCATATATTGCGTGGCATTTGTGGAGTTGTACCAATAAAGAACAATATAAACTTATTTATGATAAATTCAATTCAAACATTGGAATACAGGGGACTACTGGTGGCATGCGTGAACATTTAGATACAAACATTAAAAATAATGAAGCCTATCAATGGAATACTAGTTTTAATGACAATTCATATCAAGGAAGACAAATAACAGATCATGGACATGCGGCGAGAGTAGTCAAATTTATGATAGAGGACTATACTATTGGAAATAGTTTCTATAATAAAACGGATATGCTAAAATTATCAAACACCATTAATGTTTTTTGGCCTAAATCGTTAGAAGAAAAAAATGAAATTTATTATTGGATGGACGGAGAATATCAATCTGGTTATAATAAGACAAGGAATTTTATGCCAGAAGGTTGGTTGTGTCTCGGTAGATTTGATCCTGTTTTACAAAACCGATTTGAACAAATGAACCACACTTATTTTATTTCAAATAGAACATCATCGGTATATTGGGGCGAATTAGCATATAATAGAGCTTATTTAGAAGGAACAATTAAATATCCAGAAAATTTTTACAGCCTCAAAAATATCACTGAATGAAGCATTTTTTTGATTTAATTTAAATAATAATTATAAACTTTCTTTAAAGTGTTTTTTGTATGCTGCATATCAAAATTAATTGTATGTTGTCTTAGATTTTCTTTTGGTGCATTTAGTGCTTTTTCCAAAGCTAGAGCAAGTGTCTCCGCATTATCATCACAAGCAAAACAACTTATGGTTTTATTCGCTATGGTTTCTAAATCGCTAACTTTTGTACTAACAAATGGCTTATTACATGCCAACATTTCTTTAACTACATTGGGCCATCCTTCATAAGATGATGTAAGCAATAGAACATCCATACCATTCATAAACTTACAAACCTCATTATGAGGTATTTTACTCATAATTATCAATTCGGTATCGGGCCTACGCTGATTTAATAGCTCAAATGCCTGTCTAGCCAACCAAAAACGTTTTACAGGAGTATTAATGTCTACAGCGGCAAATACCACCTTTTTTATATTATCATTATTTGCGACAAACTTAGGCTTGAAGAAATCTAAGTCTATTGGATCAACAATGGTAGTAACCTTAGTATTTGGAAATTTCTCCAGAACTTGACTTTTCATTCGGTCAGACATTACTATCACATGATGAACCCTATTGATTGAAAATCGCGTCATAGCATTACCCAATATGATTCTACCACGATTCAGAAAAGAAGGATTTGGTGCAGTATACCAATCAGACCCTTTCAAAGAAATTATTTTAGTACCATATAATAAACTTGTTATAAAACCAACGGCAGAACCATATTGTGCATGTACAATATCATAATTTTTAGAAAGCTTTCTAAGACGTAAACAATGTTCAATGAAAGAAATAGGATTCCGTAAATTTTTCAAATAATAAATATCGGCCTCTTCCTGTAGAAATTTATATTGATTAAACATCCACCCCCCTCCCTTTCCGGTGCCTTTTTCAAAATTATGAATCCAAAGTATTCTTTTACCTTTTTTAATATCATTCATTCAAAAACTATATTTTATCAATTATTTCAATCAATTTTGAAACGTTTACTTCCGTTGAAAATAAACTATATGCCGTTTTTTTTATTCTATTACTTTGCATTATAAAATCATTTTCACTAAAAATAGTTGTTATAGCATTTGGCATCAAATCAAAATTACCTTGGCAGTCAATTCCTAACTTATGTTGTGTCATTAAACCATCAGGGTCAGAATTTAAGGCCACTACAGGTGTACCACACATCCAAGCTTGTATAAAGGTATTTGAAAACCCTTCAGACACCGAGGTATTTACCAAAACACCTGTTGTTTGTAAAAAGGAATTGATAAATATATTTTCCTTACTACCATGATAAGTTAAATTTTGACATATTTTAATTTTTTCAAGTAGCTCATCTCCATAACTGTTATCAGGTATTTTACCTATGACATGAAATTCATATATTTCATTCTTTAAAAGAGTAGATAGCTCCAAGAAAAGCTCCAACTGTTTTACTTCACGAGCATTGCCTATCCATAGAATACGATTTTTGTTTCTTTTAGTTTTATTGTCAATTATCTCAGAATGCATATTAGGAATTTTCGACATGGGGTCATAACCCCATTCCCTTATTTTGGCTACTTGATAATCTGTTTGGCAAATAATATTTGGATTGGTGTGGATAATTTTTCTAAATAAATATCGCTTTAAAGAACCACGCAATCCTTTAGAAAATTCAACAGAGTAATTATCTGCTATATGTAAAATAAATGGAATTTGGTGTTGTTTTGCAAACCTTGATAACTTAAAAGTAAATGTATTCAAAATTCGCTGGTAAATAAAGGCAGGATTTTCAATTTTGATAATTTGATGAACAGCGTCCATTAAATTTTTATATAAAAAAAATCTTTCTTTGATAGAAGTATCTATAACTAATTCGTACACCTTAAAACCATCGTGATAAGAAACTTGTTCTATCTCATGACCTCCAGAAATAAATACAATTTCATAACCTCGTTTAGTTAATTCTTGTGCAATTATTCTAGATTGATACTCTGCTCCACCTTTTATAAGGGGATAAAATGGAACAAAAAAACACGCTTTTAACTTAGTCATTAATATTATTTATTTCACTACTATTTTAAATAGGTAAGGGTTTATTAATTTTTGAGAACTTTAAATCTCAGTCTTTTAAAAACATATGAAGTTATATCGCCCATGCTAACAAAATTAGAATGCTTAGTATAGAGTTGAATTAAATACTTTAATTTTCGTTGAACGAAATATTCATGGAGATAAACAAGGATTCTATCTTTTTGATATTTTTCTTCATGTATGGATACAATCTCTATTGTATCAACTTGATACACTCTTGTTTTTTTGGGGTTAGGTAAATTATAAGATGCCCTATTTTCTGCGTCATGAATGTAATATGAAAGAACTTTATCAATTAGGTAGATTTTATGTTCTCGAGCTAGTTTTTCAAAAACCTCCATATCCTCACCATGACTTATACTAGTACTAAATAAACCTGTTTGAATCAAAGTGGACTTTCTAACGCAGAATGTGGACATATTGAGAATATGAAAACCAATTTCATTGGTAACAGCAAAAAAATCAAGATACCCCTTTTTACCCGCAACATAAGCCTTGATAACATCCCCATTTGATGTTCTAGTTTCATAATCTGTGGTAATTACCTGAACCTCTTTTTGTTCTTCTATTACCTCGACTATATTTTTTAAAAAATCGATGTGCCAAAGATCATCAGCATCTAAAAAAGAAATCCATTCATATTTTGCAGCGTGTACTCCAGTATTTCGAGCACTAGAAACACCTCCATTTTCTTTCACTAAAAGATTTATACGTTCATCTAAAATACCATTAACAACAGTAGCGCTTTGATCTGTTGACCCATCATCAACTATTAGTAGTTCAAAATTTGTATAAGATTGAGAAAGCACAGATAAAATTGTCTTTGCTATACTTAGTTCTTTATTATATAATGGAATAATGATTGAAATCATTTAAACTATAAATTAGAATTTAAAAAATCTAAAGAATTTTCTTTAGCAATACTTAATTTACTGTTTACTAAATTCCAATCAATATCTTTATTCAAAATTTCTGGCTTAAAATCTTCAACGCTCAACAAAAGTCGATCCTCTAAATCTAATTGTTTTAAAATAGAAGTAAAACGCGAAAGCCCCCTTCTTTTATTTCCTATTGAAATAAATTTTTTATTAAAAATGATAGAAAATAATGTACCGTGAAATGAGTCGGTAATAATATAATCTGCACTCATAAAACCATTAATCCATTCCTCAACAGGTGGAAAAATAAAATCGTTTATATTTTCACTTGATAAATTTCGCATATCCTTTCTCGGCATTGCCGTGTAATGATTTGTTTTCAAATATTTAGCAGCTCTCTCTTCCATATCTATATTCTCTGCTGAACGGTCAAGTATATAAGTAAAAAGCTTGCCTTTCGGTTTACTTAATTGAGCATTTTCAACTAAAACCTCATAATCATGTTTATCTATTAATAAGGTTGGATCAAGAACTTTTACCGCATCAACATTTAAATTTTCTTGACATAAGATAATACCTGAATCTTCTCTTACAGAAATTGCATTAAACATTTTAGCCAATTTAGCGCAACTTTTGGTTTCTTGTGAGTTATATTGCCAATGGTCTACTCCAAAAGAAGCTGCGTAAGAGATTTTTTTTACAGAAGAAATAGTTTCCAAGAAATCATAAAAATATGTTGCAATAGAAGGGGTATAGTTAGGTCTCCAGACTTGGTCGCTACCCACAATATAGCCTCCAAAATTATACGATTTCACATCTTCAAAGTTAAAAATAGCTGGTACCAAATCTGTTTTATTAATATAACGTTCCACAAATTTTGCAGAATGCTCTCCAATAACTTTTTTATTTTTTTTAGAAGTTAAATCAGGCCTGTTAACAGAACCTCCTTTAATCAATTGAAAAACCTTTTGTTTAACAAATGAAATACGCTTGCGCCAATTTGGATAGTTACTTGTATCATTATTGATTAAAAGGGATTCATGTCCCAAAGAAGTCAAAGCCTTTTGAAGCGCGAATGCCTGTAAAAGACCACCATAATTAGAATGCAAGGGAAGAGTTAAAATAGCAACTTTTCTTTTTTTCATTTTTTAGTTATTTTTTTATTAATTAAATGAAATACATGTTCCATAAAGTTTTGTGATATTAATTTCTCTTCAAAAGTTTCACAATTGGCTTTTTTAATAATTCACGTTCATAAGTATTCATACTAGAAAACCAAAAAACAGGTAAGTATACTAAACTAAAAATTACAATGGCAATCACTAACTGACCAAAGGATTCAAATTTCATCCCTTTTATCAAATAATAGGTAGCAAGACTTATGATTATAGGCGCTATTGACATTCTCAAAATTTCTCGCCAAAAGTGAATCATGTCTATATGCTGTTTACGGTGATAATAAACATTCATGATAATTACATTACCCAACACCAAGCCACCAGCTATAGCATAAGCAATTCCTAACCCACCATATTTTTCGGCAAGCATAATTTGGAAAACGAGACTTACAATAGCCATTACAAAATAAAGCCACGATCTAAATTCCATCTGATTTCTAGCCTGCAATATGGTAATACCAAGATTTTGTATTAATGGAATGGTTAAGGCAATAAAAAACAAAAGGGTCATACTAAAAGCTGCCTCATAATCAGGCCCAGCCCAAAGAATTATAAATTGTCTTCCAAATAAGATGAATCCAGCCAAAATAAAAGCCATAACAACGTATTGAATCCTTCCTGTTCTCACAAATAAATCTGAAATTTCACGGTTAGTAGAATTACCGGCTACCATACCCGTTACCTTAGGTAGAAATACCCCAGAAATAGCGGTTGAAAAACCCATATACATCCCTTGAAACTGAATGGCTACTGCAAAAACTGCTACTGCTGCAGTACCAATATACATTCCTAAAACAAATTGGCCTGTGCTCCAATATACTTTATTCATGATAATGTTCAAGAAAATATAAAAAGAATATATACTCACCTCCTTAAGAAGTCCTAATTGCATATCCTTAAAAGAAACCTTTATTTTTATTTTATTCTTGCAATACCAATAGTTCAATATTAAGGTAGCCAGATTAAGTATTGTTGCTAGTACAACCATACCAACAGCTCTATAACCCATCTCCAATAATAGAATCATAATCAAGGTATTCAGCACAATTCTGCTTAAGGCAATGACCTTCACAAAAATGAAATTTTCGTATGCAGAAATAATTGACCCAAAGATGCTTAATGGAAAAGTAAAGGCTATATTAAAAACCATGAGCAACATCATAATCTTAGCTTTGTCAAGTTCATCTGGGGTCATGGTCTCACCAAATAAATTCTCAACATTAAAATAGAGGCCCAACCCTATAATAAAAGATAAAACACCAATTATAGAATACAGTATTATAAAAAGACCAAACATTGAATATTGCTCCTTTAGTTTACCTTCGGCCCTAAACTTCGCAGTATAACGAATAATCGCATTACCAAATCCAAAATCTAAAATGGTTAAATAGGCAATTACTGAACCAACCAATGCATATAAACCGTATTCACTTTTACCCATCATACGCAACATATATGGAGTATAAAGCAATCCCACAATATTACTAATGCCCAACACTAAATATGATAGGATAGCGCCAGCTTTTAATTGGTTTACAGCCATAGAGTACTAATAATTGATTTTTAATTTGAAATTATAAAATTGATTGTTTTACTTATACAATTCTAAATCTTGAAATAATATGAAAATATTTAAAAAAAAATTTCATATTGGTTTAATTCTTAACATTTAAGTCTAAGTTGGCATTATTCTCATAATAAATTGACGAAATAAATATTGCAAAAAATATCCAAGCGAAAATTAATGTCATAGCCCCGCCCGATTTCAACATATTTAATAAAACCACAAAAAATAGAACCAATTGAATAAATTCTCCTTTTATCTTATACACAATAAGTAATTGTTTTATAATCCTAAATAAAAATAGTAGAAAAGCAATAAATCCAATAAAGCCATAAATAAGCCATACTTCTAAAAGAACATTATGAGGTTCGGTATATGTGCCACTGTATATTTTCATTGAAGGTAAAAGGCCAGAATTACCAACACCAAACATCATATTATCTTCAATAATACGATATGCAGAATCCCAAAGATGTGTGCGACCTGCTGTATCACCTTTATTCACTGTAGTTTCTATTCTTGCTTTGAAATCTTTATCATTGTCCATGATATAAATAAACAAATACGTAGAAAACCCTAAGCCCAATAAAAGTAAACCAATCTTACTAAACCAATTGGTTTTTTTTAGCAGTATAATCAAAAAGACACCTATAAAAAATGTTAATAATCCACCTCTAGAATTTGTTGAAATTAAAAGATTTAAAATAGGCAAACTTAGAATTAGAAATTTAATTATATTTTTAAATTTTAATTTCTCTCTAATTAAAACAGATATTAATAATAATAATGCCAAAGCAGTTTTCATTGCTGTTTGATTTGCATTTTCACCAAAAAGAAAGAGTCTTTTATCAATATATTCGACACCAACACCAAATAATGTATATAAAAAAGCCATGGTGAACATTGCTAATATATACACATTTAAGACTCCCTTTAACAAATTTGGAAAAAGGATCATATTAGCAGTAATCAATATCATTAACAACACTAATTGAAATATTCTAAAATTTAACACATCAGTTATACCAACTACATATATATCATTAAAGACTGATGAGAAAATTCCGGAAATAATTAATAATAAAAGCGGAGAAATAAAATATAGTAAATTTTTAAAGTTTAAGAATTGTTTTAAAAAAGGAAGAACTGATAATATATATGGAATTGTAGCAATTCTAGCCAAAGAAAAATCTTTTGCAATATTAAAAGGATCCCAATATTCAAAGCATGCAGCAAATATCAAAACATATAAAAACAATCTATTTAAATTTTTGAATATTTGCACCATGAAACTATTTACATCTAGTTATAACTTGAGGGTTCACCATATTGGTAATGAACATAAATTCTACAATATTATATTCTTTTGAATACTTAAAAATTAAGGTTTAATGTTATAAAGTTTTATTAGCACTTCAACAATTCTTGTTGCAGCATTGCCATCCCATAGTTCAGGAACCGAACCCTTTTTCCATTTCCCAGCTACAATTTTCGTAATTGCTTCTTCCATTAAACCAACATCACTACCTATCAACATATTGGTTCCAAAATCACATGTTTCCGGTCTTTCTGTCGAATTTCTTAAAGTCAAACAAGGTATTCCCATTACGGTAGTTTCTTCCGTGATACCACCTGAATCAGTCATGACTAAAAAGGAGTTCTTGACTAAGAAATTAAATTGCAAATAACCTAAAGGCTCAATGTAGTGTACATTAGGTAAATTTAAGTCTAACCCCTCTAAAAGTTTTTTTGTACGAGGATGTACAGGAAAAATTATTTTAAAATCTTTTGCAATTCGACTTATATTTCGCATAAGATCAGCAAACACCTTTTCTTCATCTACGTTGCTAGGCCTATGTAAAGTAAGTACAATATATTTTTGAGAATTTAGACCAAGCGCATTAAATATTGGCGGTTCATTAAATTTAGAAATATTTTTTAGCAGTGTATCAATCATAACGTTACCCACAAAAAATATTTTACTTTCCTCAACACCTAATTTCAATAAATTTTCATTTGCATACGTCGATGTCGTAAAATAAAAATCTGTTAAGCTATCTGTAACAATCCTATTTATCTCCTCTGGCATAAGTAAATCACCAGATCTTATGCCTGCCTCAACATGGGCAACTTTTACACCTTCTTTTTTAGCTACTATCGAACAAGCCATGGTAGATGTCACATCACCTACTACTAACACCAAATCAGAAGGAAATTTGGAAAGTTCTTTTTCAAAACCAATCATAATTGCTGCAGTTTGCTCCGCTTGCGAACCGCTTTTTACTTCCAGATTAATATTAGGTAAAGGAATACCTAATTCTTGAAAAAAAGTATCACTTAAATTTTTATCATAATGCTGACCTGTGTGGATTAACCTAAACGAAATATCTAATCCCTGATTTTGCTTTATTTTTATTGCGTCGATTATTGGGGCAATTTTCATGAAATTGGGTCTTGCTCCTGCTACTATAGATATTTTCATATTTTTTAATGTATGATTTAAGTATTTCCCTATGAGTTTATTCATTAAACATTCAAACTTACAACTATGGATTATTTCTATTTAATATTATCGATAAAAACATACATTTAAATGATAATCCTTATTACTGAAAAAACAAGTTGAAAAAATTAATTTGAAGTATATGTATTCTCAATTGCGGTAATCATTTTTTTGGCTAATTGATTTTTATCAAAATTGTATTTGGCATATTCATATGCTCTATCACCCATTTCTTTCACCACAATTTCATTGTCAGCGAGATAAATCAATTTTTCAACAAGCTCATCTTCATTATCTGGGCTAACGGTAAAACCTGTTCTGGTTTCATGTAACATTTGTTTAATCCACCCATTGGTTGTTTGTATCACAGGGACTGATGCTGCCATGCTTTCAAACAATTTATTTGGAGAGGATGTAGCCAACATCGGAGTATTCTTTAAAGGAATTAAAGAGGTAAAGGCATTTTTTACATAATTAACCAATTCATTTTTTGGCATTAAATCTAAAAATAAGATGTTTTCAAGGTTCGAGGATTTGCTTTTTAAATCTTCTTTTAATTTTCCATCACCAATAAGAACGATTACAATATCTGTTCTATCTAATTCTTTAAGCTTTAAAGCTGCTCTAAATAATAATTCAGAGTTATTTACCATCCCAATATTACCAGTATAAATCGCAAACTTTTTATTTATTAAAGCGTCTAAACTTAATGGTTTTTTAAGCTCAGAGAACAAATCAATGTTTGCTGAATTAGTAACTGAGATTACATTTGTTTTTGGGTATCTTTCTAGAATATTATCGCTCATACCTGGGGATAAAGCAACCACCAAACTTGATTTTTGATAGCATTTCTTTTCAAACCAATACGAAAATTTAGCTACAAATCTATTTTTTATAATTCCCAATTCAATTGGGGCCTCTGGCCATAAATCCCTAACCTCAAAAATCAATTTAGTTTTTTTAAACATTTTTGCAATTAACCCTGGAAAGCCAACAGTAATTGGTCCAGAGCTACAGATAATTATATCATATTTTAATTTTAAAGCATAATACGTAGAAAAGCTCATGTAAACTATAAACGTATAAAGCCGTTTCCAAATAGGTTGTTTATTGTCAATTACAACATTAATAATTTTCAAATTAATTCCATCAATTAACTGATTTTCGATAAGTTTAGTTGCTTGTAAGTCTGACTTAGAATATATACTAGTTACTACAGTAACTTCGTGACCTTCTTCCACCCAATTTTTTGTGAATTCATACACCCTCGTACTCCAAGAACCTTTTGGTGTAGTGAAATATTGATAGAAATAGATTATTTTCATTTTAATTCAGTTGTTAGGTATAAAGGTAATATTTATAGATTTTTCAATGTAAATAACGGCTACCTTAGCATTTTATTCCTTTAAAACGTTTATTATTTTTTTTTAGAATTACCAGTCCAAACATTTTTTTGTTACATAATGTGTAATTCAAACTAATAAACTGCGTTGTTAGAGTGTATAACAATTTTTTTAGTAACAAATAAAACACTTCATTTTGAATTGGCAATTAACCAATCCCGCTTTAAACAGAGAAATTGAAGGGTTCGCTTCTCACACAAGTATAAATAAAGGTGAAAGTATAAAACTCTATATTAATACCAAGTCTGCTTATTTATCACTTTGTATTTATAGAATGGGTTGGTACGAAGGTATTGGCGCATTAAAAGTAGTAAAGCCTGTAACAATCGAAGGTTTTCAACAAGTCATACCTTTACCCCAAGTAGACACTGGATTAGTAGCTTGTGACTGGGAGCATCCTTATGAATTAGAAACAGATTCTCATTGGGTATCGGGTGTTTATTTAGTTAAATTAGAAGAACAAGAAAACAAAAAGCAAAGCTATATCATTTTTGTAGTAAGAGATGATGAGGCTTCTGCGGATATTCTTTTTCAATTACCAGTTACTACATACCAAGCCTATAACTATTGGGGTGGCAAATGTCTTTATAATCATGGAAGTGGTTCTTTAGAAAACTGGGGAGCTATTTCTGGTAATAAGGCTCAAAAAGTTTCATTCGATCGACCTTATGCTAAGAGTAATAATCCAAAAGCAGCATATGGTATGGGTGCAGGAGATTTCTTGACCAATACAAGACCAGTTACCTCTCACAATTATCCTATAAGTAGTGCAGGTTGGGATTATAATATGATTAGATGGTTAGATAAAAATGAATACAATGTAAAATATTGCACGAATATCGACATTCATATAAATCCAAAAATATATTCAAAAATAAAGATATTTCTATCAAATGGTCATGATGAATATTGGTCTCATGAAATGCGAAAAAACCTAACAGATGCAAGGGATACAGGTACTAATTTAGCCTTTTTTTCATCCAACACCATGTATTGGCAAATACGATTGGAAGAAAACAAGTTGACCGAACAAAAAAACAGAGTTATTGTATGTTACAAGGAAAAACATTTAGATCCTATACAATCTGAAAAATCTACCATTAATTTTGAAGACATACCCGAACAAGGTTCTCAGGCCAAACTAATTGGTGTTCAATATTATGCAGACCCTGTTTTAGGTG
>TARA_R110000744_G_scaffold110778_3_pt1 | contig 13292 bp, 13 predicted proteins | sample TARA_R110000744 | Tara Oceans TARA_R110000744 (sample SAMEA4398083) | marine metagenome | biome: Polar Biome; feature: [DCM] deep chlorophyll maximum layer (ENVO:01000326); material: water (ENVO:00002006), including particulate matter (ENVO:01000060) such as... | depth 36 m | reverse complement strand
TCATCGGGGTCTCTGCCCAAGCGGCGAATAATTATTTTAAGTTGGTCCAGTACCCGGTAGTCCTGGCTAAAGTGATTGCGCCACCGATAGCCATATGCGCCATGGAATATTTCACCATCATCACTATAGTCATCCATGCGCTTGTTGTACCGGACCACAGTTCCCACATCCCGTTGGCCGCGCAACATCCACAGGCTTTCCATTAAATGAAAAAATGGGTTGGCATCACGAACAGGGTTAAACAACACCCGCTCCCAAGGCTTGTCATACACGGTGGCCACGCATGTGGGATATTCTAGAACGGTACCCGCACGTGACTCTCGTTCAATACCTTCGTCGTATAAAAGTTTCATCCCCGTTACAAACGCGTCGTTTACGTTTCGGGCGTGTATAGTGTGCATGTTTCCTCCAATTAGGCACCCTACCCCTACGTGCTTGTATCTTACCCCTCAGGGGGCTTTACAGCGCCTCCCAGGGGCGCTTTACCGCCCTGGTATAAGGCCCTAAAGCCAAAGCACGAGCAACCACCTTTTTATCGTTATCGGTTACAGCGGGCCATGTTTTCTGGCCTTTGTGGTCTGGCAATAATCCAGGGCGGTATGTTAAGGCATCACAGCCAGCACACGGGCCAAAATCTCTATCACCCTCGTACAGCATTGCTCGCATGGCGTTGAATTCTTCGGCCTGCCAAAGCATGTTCAGGTCGGTATCAAAAGCATTGCCTATTCTATAGTGGCCGCGCCAATCATTACAGCATCCGGCAACGTTGCCATCCCAACGTATGCTCATTTCCCTGAAGGGCTTGCCGCATCGTCGCCCCTCGGCCTTATCATTGGGTGGAAAGGCTGCTCCGCAATGGTTATTCAAACTGGCGTGGTTGCCCGAAGTGGAACTTGATATATCATCCACAACAACAATATCATGGTCGGTTGGTTTGCGTCGCCGGTGCGGGTTGGCCGACTTTACCAGGGGGTAATCGTAAATGGGGTGAGGCCCCTTGTAGAGCAGCTTTACTCTTGGAACAATATTTACAGCCTCGTAGTTATCTAAAAGCAGCACATTCAAACCTGCCTGCATTAACGAGTCTATTTTATCAGTGGTGTCGCCCCCCAATAAACCACCGCCATTACTCGTCATCATTAAGGGGGTCGTTGGTAGGTGCTCACGCAACACGCGCACTATTTCCACATGGTTGGGGTTCATTGTCGGCTCGCCATGCATAGCCATTTCTATACGGGGGTTCCATTTACGGCCTTCCGTATGGGCCTCGCGCAAACTTGTGGCAAACCACTCAGCATTTTCTACCGTCATAAATTTATACGGCTTGCTGTTCTTACCAGTCGTGTTGCTCGGACCATGCGCCCCATTATCGCGTATGCCTTGTATACCGCAAAACGAACAGGCCAGATTACAGCCTTCGGTTAATTCAAATTGAATACAGAACGGTGGCTCTTGCATTAGTCTACTACCTCCAAAAAGTTTTCCCAAGCTACCTTAGTTTGTTCACCCAGGTCATAAAGATAGTTGTGTTCAAAAAGTTTACGTTGTTCCCGGGCGATTTGCTCATATGCGGGTAGGGCCTCTAACACGTCTTCGGCAGATGTTACAATAGGGAAAATATAATCCCCTTTACCGGGAAAAGCCGCCTTCATTGTATTGCTTGTACTTTCATCAAAAAACATGGCTACCCCCGCCGATAAACATTCGTAAAAACGATTGGCCGGTGAGTTGTAATGTGTGTGGATGTGTTCATCTTCAATGTAAACCGTAGCCGCAAACTTAGATAAATCTTGCATAGACTTCCAGCTACCGTGCCTTGTCATATTTGGAGCAAGCGCCTTAAACTTTTCAATGGCCTTTCCATTGGTAGATATATGCACGGGATATGGCGCATCCTCAAAGTACCTTTTAAAATAAGGCTCACGGTCTATCCTATATGAGCCGTAGTACATCAAACCCTGAACCTTGTTCTTAAAGTCAATTTGTTCAAGGGGCATTGGGTTCCAGGTTAAAAGGTTCCAGTTAACATAAGCATTTCCTGGACCAGTGGCATTTTCAGGAATATTACTCCATATGAAAGGAGGAGAAGTATCAAAAGGCTGCTTAAAAGACCAACCACGTTCATCACGCAATACCTTCTGCACCTGACTAATAGGCTGCACCGTATAATCATTTTGCACATAAATCAGATTATTGCACCTGCGGATTTGGTCAGCTAATTCCACACGCAATTCGGGCTCAGCAAACGCACCCATGCTGTTGACGTACAAAATTGTATCGTAAGTGTGGTGTAAAAAGGGTCGTCCCTTTTGTATGCTATCAACTAAATCTGCATTTAAATAAGCAGCTAGATATTGTGCGACTCGCGCACTGGCTATGCTAGTCTTTGGACTGCAATAGGTCAGGTGTACTACACAAATGTTCCTCATTAATTTTCTCCTTTCTACGCGAACGGTACCGTGCCCATTTAGAGCGTTCTTGTCCTGGCGGCTGATAAATGCTGCGGGGCCTTCCTTCCCCATTTTTAACGCGCTGGTATTTATCAAATTCACACAAGCTATGTTCTATTTCTCGCATTTGTAATTTGGGTACAAAAGATTCCTTTTCGTCATTTACTATCTTCAATAAAAACATCATTTCCTTATTCCAAGGATGCATCTTAGAGGAATAATCCAAGGTGCGGCCAAAAACTCTGTTCAAGCCACGCTTGGCTCCGGGGCCGGCATTCGCCCATGTGTTTACATCTGTCGCATTTTCCAACACAGGCGTATAGCGTAAATCGCTCGCAAGTTCATAAGCCATGAACCCGCCACCGCCCCACCCTGACAGTTTGCCCAGGTTTTGATGCAGTTGTTGTATACTTCCCTTGCTTGCAATATCCGACAATAGTTGCCTGTGATCCCAGATGGCAAATAGGAATTCATCCACAACAATCTTTTCTTTAGGTTCTTTTTTACCCTGGTTCGTGATAATATAGGCTCCCGTAAAGACCTTTTTCTTATTGTCCAAACGGTCGCGGGCCGTGCGCTTAAGATATTCAGGGTTGTAGGTTTCTTGCCAGCCGCCAATAGCTTCGCACATTTCCATGGTGCCAAACATACGAAATACGGCGCAGTTATAAATCATCAAAGCATGGGGCCTGTGGGCATTTGGAGCGGTTAAGTTTTTACGCATCCAAACTGTGGTTCTATCAAGTTCGCGAAATACATTCGTAAATTTATATTTTTGAAAGATTTCGTCTTCTGTCCAAGGCCATTCCATGCCTTCTTCTTTTTTGCAGTAAATATCGTGGCGTTTATTTATCCAATCTACAAAATTCCCACCCAACGGCAAATCACCTATGGACGGCTGGGCTAACCAAGTATTGCGATATATCGGCAAAAGTTTTCTCCTTTCTTACGGAAACGCCCTATCCCACCGTTGGGCGTTTCCAGCACGCGGAAGGAATCGTGGGACGTGAACTGGAATCAAATTAGCTACGTGCTTCAAGCAGGCTTAGTAACTTTGATATAGCCTGCTTTTTCGGCAAGCTGGATATCCTTAGCACTGCCGGGAAGACCGGCCTCTCTGATAGATGCAATAAATTCAGCCACAGTGATATCGTTTTGGATATAAGACCAAATCTTATATTTTTTAGTCCCTGGGCGAATTGGGATTCTATTGCTAATAATTTCAATTAAATCCTCACGGCCATATAGCCTGGGCCGCTTGATTCCGGTTTGTGAAGGCTTATCCGAAGATTCTGAACCATCCTGCTCTTGCACTTCTTCTTCTTGCTCGGTGATAGACATTGCACCCTTCCTATAAGGTTTTGCCGTGGTTAAAATAGTCTTCCAAACAACCTTAGCTAGCTCATCTTTGTGAATTGTTTGGGAAGACCTGTACTTTACCACTTTAGGGAAAGAGAGCAAACAGTGAATTCCAATAAGTTCGTCTTCGTCATAGGCTTCTATAAGGTCAACCCATTCGCGTAAAATGGGCGTAAATTTATCGATAAATCCAGATACTTTTGCTTCACCCACACTTTTGAACAGCATGGCGTAAGAGGCGTCTTTTTCATAATCGTCAACTACCGCATAGCAAATCATTACTGTCTCCTTTCTAAAAGATAAGGGGTAGCGAACCCGCTACCCCTTATGCCATAATGACGCTACCAAGTAAAGAACTTATGCAGCCTCCGCCATTTCCGTAGCGATACTCAAAGCATTACGCTTGTTGGTCGCCTTCCGGCCAAACCACGCATCGTGCAAAGCGTGTTGACCAACGCCTTGGTGGTCCATAGCGTAGGTTACAGCATTGACTGCGCCCCAGTATGTACCCTTGGCTGATTTTAGGTCGGCACCGGGGCTGTTTTCAAACGCGTCATATACCTTTTGCGCTTGCGTACCGTTTTTGAACAAGTCACGTAAGGGGACCGTATTACCTTCGAACCCCTTGGCCGGTTCATGCTGCAACAAATCCGGTGCGAACAGTTGTGCAACAAACCGCTCAAACTGTTCTGGCGTAATTTCCTTGGAAGCCAAAAATTCAGTTTGCTGCTGGAAGTTATTAAGCTGCTCCTTAGCCAAACCCAACGTTTTTTCAGCTTCCTGAAAAATAGCCGGGGTTAACTCAACACGGTGTGCCAACTTGAATATTCCCCCCAAAGCCGTTGCATCTTTCAACGCCATACTCAGAGTATTCCAACACACTACTCGTACCGGGGTGTTTAGGATTTTAAACGCTTTCCCAGGTTTGTGGCTATTGCTAACAAGACAATAGCCTTTTATTTCATCACCACCGGGAAGGGTAAACCCATCGGAATATTTAGCTAACGCCCAAATATCCTTACCGTCACGCAGGCTACCCGCCGTTTCCATACGCATTTGCCCCGCTTCACAGAACTTTTTGTAAAACTGCATAATGTCTGTGTTTTGAAACGGGTGCCAACCCTCCGGGCTGCATACGCCTAAAATAGCGTTGGTGTCATCCCGAACAATGTGGTTGTGGTTGGGGTCGTTCATAAGTTCAACGCCCTCAACCCACTCAGGTTCCTTAATGGTATACGAAGGCCGTTTGCTCACGGTCCACGTAATTTGTGCGGCTTCCGCCATTTCATCAGGTGTAAGGTCATCCGATACGGCATAGCCTTCTTTATGCCACGGTACCCCGCCTGATGCGGTGTAAGCCATTGTTTCTACATATGCTGACATTTGGTATCCTTTCTAAATGTGCTGCCATAATGTATATAATACTACCGTTTGCAACGATAACAAACGGTATTTTATCCTTTAGCCCCCATGGGGAAAAAATATTGTGTCTGTGGCATAATAATATGTAGGCTTTCTCTTGCGCGGGTTGCTCCCACATAAAAGGTCCGCAGTTCGTCGTTTTCATGCACCTGCATCTGGGTCCACGCCTTGCGCGATAAATCGGTTAAAAGCACCACATGCTGACATTCCTTACCCTTGGCCGCGTGGATGGTCGATAGACGAACACGGGGATCCTCTGTAAGTTTCTCCCCCCGCCGCAATAGTGCAATCATATACTCGCGCTCGTATATGGTAACGTTATCAAACGCCTCATGCCAAATAGCCGATGTGCGTAACCCGTGGTTTTGTTGCAGATCGAGCAGGGTAAACGTTTCATATTCAGTTACATCTTTCAGGCCCCGGCCCTTCTTGGTAACATTTCCATCAGACTTGAAAAATTGATACATTTTTCGCACCGACGCCGACGACACAGAATTACCCTTCCGCAACTTTTCCCAGTCCTGTATGCTGGTAATAAGCGACTTACGCACACTGGGAATATTGTTCTTTGAATAAAACCACCCCTCGCGCCTGCATTGTTCTTCTACAGGCTGTAACAGGTAATGGGTACGGGCCAACACCATCCACTCCCCCGTAGCCATGTCAATATAATCAAATTTAGTATGGTACTCTAGCAGCCCTTCATCTTCTCTTGAATCCCATTCCTTCTCATACCTGCGGTCAATACGGTGTACAATTGATTTGGCAAAACGGGCTATTTTCTTCGGCAACCTAAACGACTTATCCAAAACCGTTGTTTTGCCCGTTAGGTCTAAAAACTGGTCAACATCCGCACCCGCCCATTTGAATATAGCTTGGTCATCATCGCCAGCTATAAAGCAGTTCTTAGATATCTCTTCTAACAAGTACACCATTTTCCATTGCAGACGGTTGAGGTCTTGGGCCTCATCTACAAATATAGTGTCCAAAAACGGTACGGGCTTTTGCTTGAGGAAAAGTGAAAGCATATCGGTATAGTCAACAATTTCCCGACGATCCTTGTACAACCGTAAGGCCCGGTCTATACGTTCTACCTCTAGCCAAGAGATATCCAAAACATCATCACGCCACTGTTGTTCTACGGTAACATCCCGTATGCGGGCTTTATTAATCAGCGCCAAAATTTCATCGCCACGTTCGCTACCGTAAAATACACCCGTATCACGATCCAAGCCCCCCGAAATGCGTATACCAAGCCATTCACCAAATTCTTGGTAATGCTGGTCGGACATAACCTGGGTGCTTTTCAAACCAAGCTGTCTAAAGGCTAATGAATGTAGCGTTCTAAAAAACGGCAGGTCTTTACGGCTAAGTTGGAATTTACTACAGGCCCTATTTATTGATTCTTCATTAGCGGCGCGGGTAAAGGCAAAATATCCAATGTAACGAGGCGGGGTTCCAATTTCCAAGGCACTGTCAACGAGTTCAAGTAGCTTACTTGTTTTCCCCGTGCCGGGTGGGCCGAGGTATATATTCCTCATAACACGTTCTCGTCATTAGCCTTTAATTCAGGCAACACGTATGGGGTTTTATCAACTATAAATTCAGCAACATGGTAAACATTCACCCCCTTACCTTTCAGGTTAAAGAACTTATGCTCCCCGCCTATATCCGATAACTGCGAAGCCATTTGCGTGTGGTTATACTGCTTGAAATTGTGCCGCGAGCAATAGTCTAATAAATCCTTCAGCCTAAAGTAGGTGCGCTCTTCATTAGTCCAGGGCTTGCCTAGTAATAATTCCTCACGGGTTTGCGCCTGTGCCCGGTCAGTGCAAAAGGCTTCCAACAGGTTATGGAATTGCCCCTGTATGGATACTTCTTGCGGTACGTCAATTATTTCGATCTTATCCAATAATTTCTGCACCAACGCCTGCCATGCCCGTTCCCCCATTTTTGGGGGCATCATATTTAAGGCTTCCATACAGGACCGTTGAAACTTGGTTTGATTTTGTAAATCATCGGTTTGTAGCACCAACCTATCCGGCCCAACAGTTAGGAACCACAGGGGTGGGTCACTGTTGAACTTTGATAGGTTAGAAAATGTTGGGGTATAGTCTGCAGGGCCTATGCCAAATCGCCTAGACTTACACGTTGTTGCATCGCAATAACTGATTATGGGCTGGTCTTTGCAGCGGTACCCATAATCCTTTTTATGTAGCTGCTTTATAACCGAAACCACCTCGGACGAGGGTAGGGGCGGTTCCATATAGCGGCGGTTATATTCTTCTATTTCAACTTCCCAGGTATCCGGAAACGCCTTGCGTAGGTAAACCCCAATATTGAATAGCCCGTTATTACGTGTTCCCTTTGGAAACCCCTGCTCGCACAGATATTGCAAGCATGGGGGCGCTTCTTGCAAAACATGGTCTATGGCAACTTCTAAATCTTCTAGTTCAATTTCTGTTAGACGGTGTTCATCTACTAGATCAAGGAATTCGTCTAAGGTTGCCGAGGTACCATCCGATTTAAGGGCGTACCGTGTGGATTCTTCGGCTGAACAATATGGAAGATTCAAAGCATTACCAATATCCCCTCGTTCAAGAAGCAACTTTTCCTGTTTTGGAAACACCTCCCCTTGGGAATACCCCAACGCTGCCGCAAGCTCAAACAGCTTACGGCGCATTAAGGAAGCGTCAACAGGCTCACTCGTGAATAGGAAAAGATGGGCACCCCCGCTTTTAGAACGGCTAACAACAAACGGTAATTTATACTCATGCAGCCGTTTTTGTATGGCGGGTAGGTCTGTGGGGTAGTCATCAATATCAATACACCCCCACAAACAGGTGCCGTCTTCGCGTATGGGAACAATACCAATACCCGCAGAACCTTCAGATAGATGCTCTGCGAATATTTGCAGTGTTGGGGTTTCACGAACTATGCTGTAATGGCTATCGACCTTCCCAGTCTTTTTCGAACCCACGGATTTATCATGTCGTCGCAAATACGCCAGTTCCAACCCGGTAAAGGCGGTGGCAAATCTTTCAATGGAAGACACCCTTGTTTCTTTCTACAAGCTACTAAAAGGGTACCTCGTCGTCACGCGGTTCATTAGCATCTACCTCGCCCTGCTTAACGGCTAGGGCAAATTCGTATGCGGCTTTAAAGATTTCTGAGTGTGTTGGCGAACCCGTCATTGTTTCGTAATTTATATCAAGTGCGTCACTGCGATTAATAACCCAGCTATACCAGTTCCCCTTGTTGTTTTGCTCCAATATAGAAGTGAGCTTATACATATGGGAGAACATAACAGGGGCGCGGCTTTCCCGTATCATGGACATCCAGCTACGCGCACGTTTTAACTGTGTGCTTTTCATGGAAACCATTGCCGGGGTCCATTCAGAAAGGTCGTCGCTTAATAGTATGACGTACCACTGTGCCGTGTTTTCGATGTAATTTCCGTTGGGCAATACATCCTTATTATCCTGGCTACGGCTAGTTCGGGCCAGTATATCGCTGGTGGCCGCGTGACGGGCTATAGGAGCGCCCTGGCTGGCCTCGCGGGGTGCCCATTCAATGTACTCCCGCCTAAACGTACAAGGCACCACACGGACCCCTGTATTGCCAATATAGGTCTGTTTGGTAACCGAATTTAAAATACAGCCCGCTTCTGAACCCTCAATATAATCAGCGGTACCTTTTTCAGTTTCGGGGCTCATTTTTTGTAGCAGCTTTAGAAACGGTGTTGCGGTATCGTCCACACCAACATTTTCAAAACCGGTGGTTACCATATCCTGTAACTGTGGAAGCATTAGTGGGGTAGTTTCGCCCGCTTTTTGAACGGCTTGTTCTTCTTTAGACATGACCTATTCTCCCTTATATGTGGTTAATTTTGCAATACGCCCTTCATAAACTCCAAATATTTCTATGGGTATTTGAACACCCTTACTACGCATTTCGCGTACAAACGCCCGTAATGTTGAATGGTGTACTGTTTCTTTACGCTGTACATCGTGGCCTATAGCCATAGCATCGCTATAAAAGGCCCCTGCCACATTATCTTCATTTTTATTAAACGACACAACCACTTGATTTTTAATTATATCTTCATGGTTGTTATCGCGTAGCCAAGTGAATGCCTGTGGCTTGTTGTCTTCAGAAATATGCACATGCACATCGTCACGTATGGTTATATCAACACCATTTGCCGTGGTTAATGACTGCATACCTAGTTCATCCATAGCGTCAGGCACTAATTCCGTTGCATACTTACGCAACGCCGCTTTGATGCCCTTTAACGCTTCGGTTGCTTTTTCCTCTAAATCACGCAACTGCACCAACTGCTCACACAACTGGCGTAATTCCTGTGAATCATTTTCGGTTAGGTTACTAAAACCCTCAATGACGTCAGCCAATGAGGTTTTTGCTAGTTCTAGGTCGGACATTAATCTTCTCCTTTCTCATGCAAGTCCCACTTTATAGGGTAGTATTGCTTTTCCTGGCGGTCCCATTTCAAAAATTGAACACGACCACGGTTGTAGTCGCCTGCCACCGCAGTAGCCATGCCGATGGCAGCGGGGTCACCTATCAAAAGCAAGAAGTCTTCATCGCAGTATTCGCGCAACTTACGTTTTAAACGGTGTAGCGTGGGGGAAGCACTAAAGGTAACCTGCCCCCTAGGAAGCAGGTACACAATGTCGCCATAGTCTCGTGCCGTAAGAATATTTTGCCCAGGGGCTTCTTCTTGAACAGCATATACGGTCATGCACTCGCCTTTCTTCTTTCTACTGCGTGTTGCGCTATACCTATGTAGCCTATTGGCAAAGTTGAAACAACCCTAAAGTAATCTGAGTACTAAAACGTTAGTAAACTGCGGAAAACGCGCGCGCGCAGTTTAGAAGCCTGCGCTACCATGTAAACATCTAATAACCATCTAATAGGGGTTAACCTGTTGTAAACATAGAATTAATAGCAAACCCTATTAGAATATTGGCCTATTAGCACACTTGGATGGAACACCCTACACTTCGAACTGTTCGAACTAACTATAGGGCTTGTTCGCTACCTGTATACCGGGTAAAATATTAACAGAAAGGAGACAACTGTGGAAGAATTAATTTATCCGTTCAAAACAAAGCCGTATGATCACCAACGTACAGCTTTGAATAGATCGTGGGATCGTAAAGAATATGCCCTATTCATGGAAATGGGCACAGGTAAGTCTAAAGTATTAATCGACAATATAGCTGTATTGTACGATCGAGGTTACATCGAAGCAGCTTTGATTATTGCGCCCAAGGGCGTTTATCGAAATTGGGAGATAAATGAACTTCCGGCCCATATGCCTACTCATATATTGGCAAACATGGTTGTATGGAATCCTACCAACACAAAAACGCAACAACGGCTACTGGATAGCTTATTTGAATATCCCAACGAAGACCTAAAAATCCTCATAATGAATGTTGAGGCGCTAAGTACGGGGAAGGGTACGGCGTTTGCTGGCAAGTTTTTGAAAGCACATAAGACCCTTATGGCGGTTGATGAAAGCACCACCATCAAAAACCCAAAGGCCAAACGGACTAAAAGCATCCTAAAACTTAGTTCGTTTGCCACGTATAGGCGGATATTAACAGGGTCGCCCGTTACCAAGTCACCCCTTGACCTATACGCACAGTGCGAGTTCCTTGATCCTGTATATCTAGGGTATTCGTCATATTTCTCATTCCGCGCACGGTACGCCATCATACAGCAACGGTCTGTTGCATCGCACTCATTTCAACAAGTGGTAGGATACCAAAACCTGGAAGAACTAAATAAGACTTTGAATGATTTTAGCTTTCGAGTGCTAAAGGAACACTGCTTAGACCTACCGGAAAAAGTCTACACGCGCCGCACCATACAACTGACCAAGGAACAAAAGGAAGTATATGACGATCTTAAAAAATGGGCCATCGCAACCTTAGAAGATGGCGACATAACAACCTCAAATGTAATCACGCAATTATTGCGGCTACAGCAAGTGACCTGTGGCTATGCCAAATTTGATGACGGCACGTTCAAAGAACTACCCAATAACCGTATAGACGAGCTGCTGGCTGTTTTAGAAGAAAGCAGCGGCAAAGCTATAATCTGGGCCAACTATATTTATGACATAAAGCAAATCAGCAAAGCCCTGGCAAAGACATATGGCAGCGATAGCTACGGAACATATTTTGGTGAAACCTCCGATGATGACCGGCAGCGCCTTGTCGCTAATTTCCAAAACCCAGACCACCCCTGTCGCTTCTTTGTAGGGCAGGTCCGTACGGGAGGCTATGGGATCACCCTCACGCAGGCGGCTACCGTGGTATACTATTCTAACACGTATGACCTTGAGGTCCGTATGCAGTCCGAGGATCGGGCTCACCGCATAGGTCAGGTGAATAAGGTAACCTACGTCGATATACTGGCTGAGAACACCGTCGACGAGAAGATTGTCAAAGCCCTACGAAAGAAGATAAACCTCGCCTCAGCTGTCATGGGTGAATCATGGCGTGAGTGGCTTGTTTAAGACTGACGAACTATATCAGATAATTCTGTAGCGCGGTCGCCTACCTGATCGGCCCAATGGCTATCTAGCATTTCGTCTGCGGCGTGGCCGTAGTCTTTACGCTCCATGGCATCCAGCATATTGCGAAATTTACGCAGGGTGGGCATCCCCATATTGAAATGCATATTGATAAGCACGCTTTGAATTTGCGTTAATGAGTCTTCAAACCAGGGGAATGCGTCAATCAACTCGTTTACAGATATTTGTATATCATTCTGCAACAAGTAATCTATCTCATCGTCGCTTAACCCCCGACCGCCCTTTTCGTCAATGTTGCGGCCTGCGCCTATGGTCCAATAACCTGCGGGGCATCTGTAGGTATATTGGCGCACGCCTTCGTGGCGCTTTAGCGTATCTGTTATTTCGTCTAGAAAGTCTTGTGAGAATACGGTTGTCATTATTTCTTACCCGATGCAAAGGCTGAGCCTGTTAGTATAGCGCCGAATGCTAAGTGAAACAAACCTCCGCCCATTAACGTGAAGGGTTGATGCTGCCCTGTAAGTTTTTTCATCAATTCCATTTGCACCATAGCTTCCGGGGTGCTGTTGATAATTTCCATGAACAAACTTATATCCGGTCGGTTAAGTCCATACCATATTGGCACGAACATAAAATCGTAAAAGCATATCAACAGGTATATGATCAGCGCTGTCCACCGCCATGTCATAGTCGCCTTTTCGTGCGCTGTTAAGGTGTCTTTCATCTAAATACACGGAGGAACGCATCTCATATCATTCGTCAGCATTATGATAAGCGCCGCCGCAATCGCCACCAGCGCCACAATTATGAGTACCTTTGTGACGGTCATGGCATTTACTTACCCTTTGCCGAAGCAAAGCTGGTGGCTCCAAAATACACGGCCACGAGGCCAGATAATCCGTAGAAGATCGGGCCTACGGGTGCATTGGAATAGTTCTCTGGTTGCCACAGAACACAGACTACTGTAGCCGCCATCAGCCCAAGTGCCGCCCAACACATCATGCGGCGATTGACTTGATAAGCTGCTTTATCTGGAATGTTATCTGGTTTTGTATCGGTCATATCATTTACTTCCTTAATAAGGGGTTATCTAACGCATCGCGTAGCTTTTTATCCTGTCGCTTCTCAAACACGTTTAGCTTGGCGTCAATTCCATTGATCTTGGCATCAAATCGACCGGACGCTGACTCCGTAATATCACGAATATTCTTCTCGGACTGACGCGCAGTAGAGGTCACCCGGCTAACTTTAGCATCAAACCGCTCATTTGCGCTCGCCGCAATACCGCGCATGGTCTTTTCAGCCTGCCGCATCGCTGCGCGGGTTTCCGTATCAGCGGTGCGGGAACGTTTATCGACGGCAGAAATGGCGTTTTCCAGGGATGCCGCGTCGGATCGTAGGTCTTGCCGGGTATCTCGCACGATACCTTGAACTTCCAGCACCCTGTTGCGAACTGAAGCCATCTCCTTGCTTACAGCCGCCATGGTTTTGTC
>TARA_R110000744_G_scaffold209762_7_pt1 | contig 13380 bp, 12 predicted proteins | sample TARA_R110000744 | Tara Oceans TARA_R110000744 (sample SAMEA4398083) | marine metagenome | biome: Polar Biome; feature: [DCM] deep chlorophyll maximum layer (ENVO:01000326); material: water (ENVO:00002006), including particulate matter (ENVO:01000060) such as... | depth 36 m | reverse complement strand
CTTTATTAACCCAACCGGTTTAGAGCCAATTGGGCAAAACTTATATGTTGAAACGTCAGTCAGTGGTGCGCCACAAGAAGGTGTTCCGGGTTTAGAAGGTTACGGCCTATTAGTGCAAGGTGCGCTAGAAACCTCCAATGTTAATACTACAGAAGAGTTAGTTAACCTGATTGAAAGTCAGCGAGTTTATGAAATGAACTCGAAAGTTATTTCAGCGGTTGACCAAATGCTTAGCTACATTAATCAGCAGCTATAGAATTGAGGAAAGGTTCATGAAAGGCAAAAAACAGTCATTTTTAAGCACCTTAGTTACGGTGAGCATAGTTACATTACTGTTTACTGGCTGTGCCAGTGTTGAACAGGCAAAAACAATGCCTAATGATCCTGACTTTGCACCTATTTTGCCGGAAATGGAAGATGTACCTTTAGTACCAACAGGCTCACTTTTTAACGTCAACTATGTCAATAACATCTATTCAGATTCTAAAGCGCATCGTGTTGGCGATATTATTTCAGTAATTTTAAGTGAAAGTACACAAGCCAATAAAAATGCAAAAACTGAATTGAAGAAAGACAATGGCGCATCAATGAGTCCAATTACGGGTATTGGTGGCGCGGCGATAAATTTTAATAACAAGGCATTACAATTTGGTTATGACCAAACGTCAAATTTTAAAGGTGACTCAAAAGCTGATCAGAGCAATAGCTTAGCCGGTAATATTTCTGTTCATGTTTTAAGAGTGCTTCCCAATGGTAATTTGATGATCCGTGGCGAAAAGTGGATGTCATTAAATAATGGTGATGAATATATTCGTTTAACAGGCATAGTTCGCTCGCAAGACATCAGCTCAGATAACACGGTTACCTCCAGTAAAGTAGCTAACGCTCGTATTGAATATGCCGGAACGGGCACCTTCGCTGACGTGCAAGAGCAAGGCTGGTTGTCGAAGTTTTTCAATAGTTCATGGTGGCCTCTTTAGTAGGATAATATAATGAAAAAATATTTAGTTAGCTTCGCTTGTTTAATCTCCATGCTTTTTTTGCCAGAGGCGAGTGCCCAACGCATTAAAGATTTGGCTGACGTTGCTGGTGTGCGCAGTAACCAATTAATCGGTTATGGTTTGGTTGTAGGTTTGCCGGGTACAGGCGAGCAAAGCCCATTTACCGAGCAAAGCTTTAAAACCATGTTGAGTAACTTTGGTATTAAAATGCCAACGAACTTAAAGCCGAAAATCAAGAATGTTGCTGCCGTGGCTGTGCATGCTGAATTACCAGCATTTTCAAAACCAGGGCAAAAAATTGACGTCACGGTGTCATCAATGGGCAGTGCGCAAAGTTTACGTGGTGGTACGTTAATACAAACTATTTTAATGGGACTAGACGGCAATGCTTATGCGGTTGCACAAGGCAGTTTAATTGTCAGTGGCTTAGGTGCTGAAGGGTTAGATGGCTCAAAAGTTATTGCCAACACCCCAACGGTAGGTCGTATTGCCAATGGTGCCATGGTTGAGCGAGAAGTATTATCGCCTTTTACCTCTGGTGACCATATTACCTTTAATCTTCATAATGCTGATTTTACTACCGCCAAACGTCTTTCAGACACCATTAACAACTTAATTTCTGGTTCTGCACGCGCAATTGATGCCGCATCAGTGCAAGTTACAGCCCCTAGAGATGCCGCAGATCGTGTTAGCTTTTTGGCAACTTTAGAAAATTTAGAGTTTGAACCAGGCACACCATCAGCAAAAATCATTGTAAATTCGCGTACCGGTACCATCGTTATTGGTGCTGATGTTCGTCTGTTGCCAGCAGCGATAACGCATGGCGGTATCACTGTAACGATTAATGAAGTTGAAGCTGTTTCACAACCTAATGCATTTGCAGCGGGCGAAACGGTGGCGACGAATCAATCCATTATCGATGTGAACCAAGACGACTCACGTATGTTCGTATTTGACCCTGGCGTGACATTAGACGCCTTAGTGCGAGCTATCAATCAAGTTGGCGCAGGTCCTGGCGATGTTATGGCTATATTAGAAGCCTTAGATCAAGCGGGCGCATTACGTGGGAATTTGATCATTATTTAATGATCAATAGGGGCTAATACCGATGACAACTCGTATTGCAGATGCACAAAACTTTTTAGACGTTAACGGTTTAAACTCGATTCGCCAAGACGCGAAATCGGGTGATAAAGCGAGCAAAAAAGATGCTCTAGAACAAGCGGCTAAACAGTTTGAAGCTATTTTTATGCAAATGCTGATGAAAAGCATGCGTAAAGCGCAAGCCGTGTTAGAGGCAGACAGCCCGTTGAACTCTGAGTCAACCAAATTTTATCGTGACATGCATGATCAACAAATGTCGCTCGAGCTTTCTAATAATGGCGCTTTAGGTCTTGCACCCTTAATCGTTCGCCAACTTGGTGGCGACAGTGAAAACTTTACGCCTCATACAATATTACGCAGTGACGGCAACCTTGATAGCCGCGGCAGTGTACGTATTAGCGAACCTTCATTGGTAAACACGATAAGTTTAGTCAAAGACTCGTCAATGCAGCAGGATCCTAACAAAGATCGTCAAACAAATGGCTCAATTGCAGCCCAAGCGGCGAACATGCTGCAAACCCCTACATTTAAAGAACCCAAAGATTTTGTTAGTGCCTTAACCGCTGATGCTAAACGTGTACAAGAGAAAATTAATGTACCATTTGAAGTGGTTATAGCCCAAGCCGCACTAGAAACAGGCTGGGGACAAAAAATAATTAAAACCGATTCAGGTGAAAGCTCGAATAATTTATTTAATATTAAAGCTGATAGCCGTTGGGCTGGCGAGAAAACTCATAAAGAAACCTTAGAGTTTGAAGATGGCGCTATGGTGAAGAAACGTGAGCCTTTTAGGGTCTACGAGTCTATCGGTCAAAGTGTTAATGACTACGTGAATTTACTTACCCAAAGTGAGCGCTACCAAGGCGCATTAGAAAAATCTACAGATGTGGAGCAATTTTTGCATAACCTACAGAGTGCTGGTTATGCTACCGACCCAAATTACGCTAAAAAGATAATGGGGACACTTCGGACAGTAACTGGCTTATTAAATAAATAAGTTTAGCGGTAATTTCACCGCTGTTATAAAGGTTACTGCAGGAGTGTAGGTCATGTCGATTAATCTGTATCAAACTGGTGTAAGTGGTTTACTGGCCGCACAACAACAGTTAGCGACTACAGGAAATAACATTGCTAACGTTAATACCGAAGGCTACACCCGTCAGCGTACAGAGCAGGGTTCAGCGGTTGGAAATTATAACGGTGGTAATTTTGTTGGCTCTGGTACTTATGTTCAAGACATAACACGCCTCTACGATCAATTTTCTTATAAAGAACAATTACTCAATAAAAGTAACTTGGGTAATGCTGATTCTATAAGTTTAGACCTTAACCAATTAAACGAAATAATGTCATTCTCCAGCGAAGCTATTGGTGGCGCTATTGATCGTTTTTATCAAGCGGTTAACGGCATAGCCGACAATCCAAATGACCTTGGCTTACGAAATATTGCCCTTAGCCAAGCTAACGTACTCGCAAAAGATTTTAACAGTTTAAATTATAATTTAGACCAACTTGAAAAGTCGACTAACGGCGAAATAGAGCAAATGGCGAGTAAAATTTCGCAAATATCACTCGACTTAGCGAAAATCAATGAACAAATATTACAGAATAAAGATTTAAACCTCACCGGCCAACCGAATGATTTATTAGATAAACGTGATCAATTGGTTAATCAACTGGGTGAATATACCTCGGTTCATACCATTGAAGATACGCATGGCGTAATGACCGTGATGATCGGCAATGGCGCAACGCTGGTCGCCGGTATTACGCCTTTAACGGTGAGTGTGGAAGCGGGCGACCCTGATGCATTACAAACTAAATTACAGCTAAATAGCCGTAACGGTAAAGTCGCACTCGATGCATCTAAACTCGGCGGTGCTATTGCCGCTAAAATTGAATACCGTGATGAACATGTGGCAAAAGCGCGCAGCGAGCTTAATCTTTTAGCTATGGCCGTTTCAGAAACATTAAATCAATCACAAGCTAAAGGTTTGGATTTAAATGCTAAACAGGGTTTAGATATTTTTACTGATATCAATGCCACCAATCTACAAAATTCACGGGTTTTAGCATCGTCAAAAAATACAGGTACTGTGCAGGCGGGCATTAATATAACCGATGTTTCTTTAGTGCCAGCGAATGATTTTACCATTAAATATGATGGTACAGACTACATCATGACGAATGCTCAAAACGGTTCGACGAGAACATTAGTTGCTTCGTCTCCTGGTGTTTATCCAACAGATTATGGTTTTGAGTTTAAGGTTAACTCAGGCACGCCAAGTACTGATGATCGCTTTACCCTTCGACCAACAGAAAATAGCGCAGCATTAATGAAGGTAACGCTAACTGATCCTAAATCCATAGCCGCTAGTTCGGCGATTGGGGTAGAAGCAGATGAAAATAATGTCAGTAATGGCTCTGTCAGTATTATAAATGTGACTGATCCGGAAATCGCTCGTTCATACACTGATGGTACTAATGCCAATATAGTTGTTGATGTATATGAAACAGCACCGCCACCACTGCCTGCGCCCCAAACACCGACAGGAATATTTGAATATCGAGTTTATGATGCTGCTAATCCACCACCTGCGCTAACTTTAGCCACTGGTACATTCGCAGCAGGAGCCTCAGCAGTTATTGATATGCCGCCATCTCCAGCTACACCTGCATTTCAAATTGAAATAGCGGGTTTACCTGTTGGGCAAGGCACTTTAGCGCGCGAAAAATTTACTATCTCAGATGCTTTCGGCTCAGGTAACGCCACTAATGCCAGTTTAATGGCCAGCACACAAGAACAGCAAATTCTTGGCGGTGGTAAACAAACATTTAGCCAAGCATTAGCTACGGCAACAGCAGAAGTTGGCTCAAGTGCAAGTACCGCTGAACTCGTTGCTGATACTGCGCAGGCATTATTTACTCAAGCCTATAACCGTAATCAATCTAATTCAGGGGTAAACCTTGATGAAGAAGCGGCGAACTTACTGAAATACCAGCAAGCCTACCAAGCGTCGTCACAGATAATTTCAGTGGCAAATACCATTTTTGATACCTTATTAGCGGTCTCTAGATAGGAGTTATTATGCGCGTTTCAACAGCACAATTTTATATGCAAAGTAGCAAGCAGATGTCTAGCCAACAATCGAGTCTTAACGAGCAGGTTAGTCATATTTCCACTGGTAAACGCGTTGTTACCGCTAAAGATGATGCCGTAGCTTACGGCACACTAGCTGGTTATAAAAATGACCTGGCCAATATTGATAAATACCAACGTAATATTATCCAAGCAGAAAACCACAACAGTTTAATTGATACTTCGCTATCCAATGCTGAAGATATTATGAATGAATTAAGAGATTTAATGCTACAAGCCAACAATGGTGTGTATTCAGCAGATGATCTTGCATCAATCGGCCAGCAAGCGAGCCAAACTCTACAACAAATTCTTGACATCGCTAACACTAAAGATGAATCAGGCAGTTACGCTTTTGCTGGTTATCAAATAGATGATGCACCATTTGTACTACAGCCAGATAACTCAGTGACCTATCGTGCCGATAATGGTGTTAGGGAGCTACAAATAGCAAAAAACGTTTCGATTGCGACTAATCAAAGTGGTGAAAAAGTTTTCGAAAAAGTGCCAAATGCTATTGGTGACTTTTCGGCTATTTATAATATCAATACCTCAGGTTTAGGTGTTGAAAGCGCCGTAGTCGCAGATCCAAGTAATTATGATAGATCAGCAAACCCTGCAGACTTTACGATTAACTTCACTACAGCCACAGACTTAACGGTTACAGACGGTGCTGGCAATGTAACTAATATTACCGGTTACGCAGCAGGGCAAACCATTGCCTTTAATGGGATTGAGGTTAAATTAAGCGGCAATCCATTGCCGGGAGATAGCTTCACATTAACCCCAGAACAAAATATTGGTGTTTTTGACACGATAAAGTCAGCTATTGATTGGATTAATAACAAGGACAGTGGCGGTGATGACCCGCAAGTTCAGGTTGATTTTAATCAAATTCTTGAACAATTAAGCGATTCTATGAATCACCTAACGTCTCGCCGAGCAGAGTCAGGTATTAACTTACAAGTTATCGATCGTCAAAAAAGTAATCATTTAGATACTGAGTTGTATTTGGCGTCTGGACGTTCGTCAATTGAAGATCTTGATATAGCCGCCGCTATATCGACCTTTGAACAATCTAAAGTAGCGCTACAAGCGGCGCAGCAGACCTTTACGCAAGTGCAGGGGTTGAATTTATTTAATTATATTAGATAACAATAACAAGCTAATTACGTTTTATATTTAGTAATTTAAATAAATTGGTTAATTTTGGTACAGATGTTGCTTTTATCTAGTCAGGAAACAGAAAACTGGCGCTTTGAGGTGATAAACCTTTAATCGCACAAACTGGCTGTTAAGGCCAATGTAGCCCAATTACATTGCATAAGTTGTTTTAGTAATGAATTCGCAAATATGAATACGGGCTGAAACAAATAGTGTTGGAAGTTTGAATACATAAAGCAAACCACCTAACGCATAACAATGTTAAATATAATTTAATTACTAGGAGTCTATCATGGCCTTATCAGTAGTAACTAACATGGCATCATTGAATGCTCAACGTAACTTGACTAAATCTGGTGAAGGGTTAGCAACTTCAATGCAACGTTTATCATCAGGTATGCGTATAAATAGTGCCAAAGATGACGCAGCAGGTTTGCAAATTTCAAATCGCTTAACCTCTCAAATTAATGGTTTAGGTGTCGCACAACGTAATGCCAACGACGGTATTTCAATGGCGCAAACTGCCGAAGGCGCGATGCAAGAGTCTACAAATATATTGCAACGTATGCGTGACCTAGCATTGCAATCGGCTAACGGTTCTAATAGTGATGAAGACCGTGCTGCATTGCAAAAAGAAGTCGCCGCCTTACAAACAGAGCTAACGCGTATTTCTGAGACAACTTCTTTTGGTGGGCAAAAGCTACTAGATGGTAATTTTGGTACTAAAGCCTTCCAAGTAGGTGCAAATGCTAATGAAACTATCTCGCTTTCGTTAAATAATATATCTTCAGACGCTATTGGAGAACATGCGGTAAGTGGTGGTGGTAGCGTTTTTGATAATGTTGTAAATGCAGGATTAGCATTTGCAGCTTCAACAGTTGCATCTAATGCGGTAGTTTTATCAGGCCCACTTAGCAATAGCACGGTAGATCTATCGTTAAAAAATGCGCAAGAAACGGCTGAGTTAATCAATACAGAAGCTACAGGTATAAAAGCAGAAACTAGCGTTAGCGCAACAATAGCGTCGTTTAGCTCAGCAGATACGGGTACATTAACTGTTGGAACTAAGACTTTTGATTTAGCCCAATACAATGGTAGTTCTTCTGAATTAGCTGCAGATTTAGGTAAGTCAGGTATTAATGCCACATATAACTCAACGTCTAATTCAATTGAAATTAATGAAACAGGTGTAGCGGGGGTTATGATTGTTGGTGTTTCTGGTAATACAGTAACCTTAAACAGTCAGGCTGGTGATGATAATGGTGCCGTTGTAGATGCACAAATAAATCTAACCGCTAGTGAGAGCTTTAGTGTTGGAGCATCAGGTGAAATTGTTACAGTAGGTAACTCTACATTAGATAAAGTATCGGATGTAAACTTAAAAACACAATCAGGGGCACAAGATTCAATTACTGTTATTGATGCCGCACTTGCCGCAATTGATGAAAGTCGCGCTGGTTTAGGTGCTATACAAAACCGCTTTAGTCATACCATTAGTAACTTAGCGAACATTCAGGAAAATGTATCAGCATCGCGAAGTCGAATTCAAGATACAGATTTTGCTGTAGAAACTGCACACATGACGAAGAATCAAATATTGCAACAAGCTGGAACCTCAATTTTAGCCCAAGCTAACCAAGTGCCACAGGCAGCATTGAGCCTACTGGGTGGCTAGTAAAGCGAATTCGTATGTTTAGATATCAACCATCACTTGTAGTGATGGTTTTTTTTGTCTGCATTTTGAGAGCTTTTATATTTCCTCCTATCTCTACATCTATCTCTAAAGTAATCGTCTACTGATACCTAGTTATACCCAAAATATATTAATTATTTTAAATTAAACGTGTTTTTAAGCTTATAAAATTAAGTTAAAATCGTTTATTTTTCTTAATTATTAGTGGGTTAGTTTTTTTATATAAAAACATTAAAGTTATCTTATGGGCTGCCGTTAAAGTAATTAGCACGGAGCCTAATCAATAAAATTAATGCTCCGAAGTTTAAAATTAACCACATATTATTTTGTACTTAGGAGTTTCATCATGGCTTTATCAGTAATAACAAATACATCATCATTAAATGCTCAACGTAACTTGAATAAATCAAGTGAAAATTTAGCCACTTCAATGCAACGTTTATCATCAGGTATGCGTATTAACAGCGCAAAAGATGATGCAGCGGGTCTACAAATTGCAAACCGTTTAACATCACAAATTAATGGTTTAGGTGTTGCACAACGTAATGCTAACGACGGCATTTCAATGGCACAAACTGCTGAAGGTGCAATGCAAGAATCAACCAACATATTACAACGTATGCGTGAATTAGCATTACAATCAGCTAACGGCTCAAACTCAAGTGAAGATAGAGGGGCGATACAAAAAGAAGTATCAGCTTTACAAGAAGAGCTAACTCGTATCGCCGATACTACGGCTTTTGGTGGTCAACAATTGCTTAATGGCGATTTCGGTACTCGTTCTTTCCAAGTAGGTTCAAATGCAAATGAAACTATTTCGCTTTCTCTTGGTGATATTTCATCAGATGCTATTGGTCAAGATTCTTTAATTGATGCTGGTACAATATATGGCATTGCTGCAAAAGCCGGAACTGGGTTTAGTGCAGCTGCAGGTGCTGCCGCTGTTAATATATCAGGTAATCTTGGTACCTCAGGTGCACAAGATCTTTCAGGCAGTGCAGATGCTCAAGCCCTAACTAACGCTATCAATGGTTTCACCACAGGCGTGAAAGCGGAAACAACAGTAACGGCTGCGCTAACCGCATTTACTTCAGCTGACACAGGTACCTTGACTGTCGGTACTGACACTTATGACTTAGCTGATTACAATGGTAGTTTAACTTCGTTGGCATCAGACTTAGGCAAGTCTGGCTATGATGCAACGGTTGATTCAGGTACCGGTACACTTACACTCAATGCATCAGGTGTTGCAGGTATTCATATTGTTGGTGGTGCTACTAACACTCTTGCGCTAGATGGCACCGCTGCACAAGCTGGTGGTATAGTTAAAGATTCATCAATAAACCTTACGTCTAGCGGTAGTTTTAGTGTTGCTGGTGGCGGAACTTTTTCTACAGCAACTAACTCGTCTTTAAGCAAGGTGTCAGATGTTGATTTGTCAACACAAGGCAGTTCACAAAGTGCGATAGCGGTAATCGATGCTGCACTTGCCTCTATTGATGGTGACCGTGCTGATTTAGGTGCCGTGCAAAACCGTTTTAGTCATACTTTGAGTAACTTATCTAACATCTCAGAAAACGTTTCTGCATCACGTAGCCGTATACAAGATACTGATTTTGCAGTTGAAACAGCCGTGATGACTAAGAACCAAATATTACAACAAGCAGGTACGTCAATTTTGGCACAATCTAACCAATTACCACAAGCCGCATTAAGCTTACTAGGTTAGGCCAAAACTGACACTAACATAGCATATATGTTAGTTGCATAAGTTAAGGAAGGTGCCTATATGTCTCCTTCCTTTTTGTGTTTTCATAGTTAATGAGTTTATACCACCTTAAATTAGCGTTAAAAAATTGACATTAGATAAGGTGATAAGGAGTCAAAGATGAATGTACCTAATAGTGTCAATATATCTGCTAATTCAATCAAGCCAACAAGCGTTGAGTTAGCAAATGACAAAGCTAAACAAGCAACTTTAAATGAACAAAGTATTGAAAAACTAGCACAAAATGCGTTAGAAAAAAAAGAGAATCTCGCTGTAGAAAATAAAGCAAATGTCGAAGAAGCGAGTAAAGCTATTGCAATGACACCCGATCAGCTAGAGAAAGTGGCGCAGCAATTGCAAGATTTTATGGGTGAAATGAATCGAAGCTTAGAGTTTTTAGTTGATAAAGACTCTGGTCGCGATGTTATTAAAGTGCTTGATAAAGGCACAGGTGAGTTAGTTAAACAGTATCCGTCAGAAGAAGTGTTAACCATGATTTCTAAGTTATCGAATGTCACGGGTAGCCTGATAGACACAGAAATATAACCGCGTTTAAAACTTAAGTTAATGAGTGTTAGTTATTCGGTTATACTGCTAACGAGAAATTACCACAACAAGTATTGGTGAAATTATGGTTGATATTGCATTTACAGGTATAGGCTCTGGACTTCAGATTTCTGAAATCGTTGATGCGATTGTTGGCGCTGAACGTGCGCCGTTTGAAAGTCGCTTAAATAGTCGACAAGCAGCAATAACAACCGATATTTCTGCTGTAGGCGCCTTAAAAGGTGCGCTGGAAAGTGTTGCTGAATCAATAGAAGCTTTAAGCAGTGCCGATAAGTACCAACAACGAAACATTAGTGGAACAGATGATTTTGTTTCATTAACCAGCACGAAAAGTGCAGAAGTTGGTAGTTACTCTGTTGAAGTAAATCAAACCGCTAGTGCCCATAAACTCGTTTCAGATGCCTTTGACAGTAGCGAGGCTGCTGGTGAAGGTACAATGACGTTATCGTCAGGCAGTGAAAGTTTTGATATCAATGTATCAAGTACTGCCACACTGAGTGATATTCGTGATTCAATTAATGACAGCCAAGATAACACAACGATGACGGCGACCATTATCACTGATGATAACGGTCAACACTTAGTATTAACGAGTAAAGAAACCGGCCTTGAAAATGCAATAAAGGTTACGGTTGAAGAAGCCGTCGAGGTAGGTGATCTTTTTGGCCCCGACAATACAGACAAAGTTGGACTATCACGTTTAGCTTATGATGCCGATACCGCATCACCGACCTATGCGCCAAATTTAACACAAGTGCGTGAAGCACAAGATGCAAAAATCACAATTGACGGCACGTTAGTGATCACAAATAGCACTAATGAATTTGAAAATGCTATTGATGGTATTACCATTACAGCAAAAAAAGTGCATGATGTTGATGACGATATAAGCACAGCAAGTGTTACTGAAAATAATAGTAATATTAAGTCTGGAATATCAGGATTTGTGAAAAGTTATAACGAATTGGTCGATCTTGTTACGCAACTTGGACAGTCTAGTGAAAGTGGCGTTGGACCACTGGCTGGCGATTCATTGTTACGTGGTGTGATGGGGAAAATTCGCCAAGAAATGACCAGTTCATTTTCAAGTACAGCTAATAACAGCTTAACCTTGAATCAATTAGGTGTTCGTGCAGACCGCTATGGTAAATTAGAACTCGATGTTGAAGATTTAGACGAGCAAATAGCACTGAGTGTTGATGGCATACAAAACTTTTTCGTCGGTAGTGATGATGAACCTGGTTTTGCCGCATCATTTCAAACCTTAACTGAGTATTATACCAAGTCAGGCGGTTTGATTGAGGGACGAATTGATAGCAAAAATGATCAATTATCCAAACTGGATGACGAACGCCTAGCTTTTAGTCGGCGCATAGACTCTTTAGAAGCTCGCTTGTTCTCACAATATAACGCCATGGATTTATTAGTATCTAACTTGAATTCTACTAGTAGTTATTTACAGCAACAGCTTGATAATATGCCAGGTGTGGTTAGAGACTCTAGCTAATTATCGATAGAGTATTACTTTAAGTAATATAAAAATTATTTTCTAAACAGCAAAAAGTCGTTTTAACTGTTAAGTTTATACGGCTTTTTTTATGGCTACGTTTTATGGCTACGTAATAATAATTGATATTCAGCTCTGCTTATTTAATCTTACTATTTAACAGAAAAAGGCAAGCAGTTGGAAGGTGGTGAGTGTTATTAACCGAACGGTTAGTTGAATAACTTAGAATTTTTGGTAAAGGTTAATGGCTTTTCTATTTTTCTTTAATGCTAAAATTTTAGACTTTGCTGAATTTTGAGTACGGTTTACTTTTTCGACCAGTTGGATGTCAAGTACGGATATTGCTTGGAGTTTGACTTGATTAATTTGCAATTCTTCGCTGCTAAAATCTTTAAATAATTGGTGAATTTTTTCTTCTCTAATGACCATTAATTTTAGCAATTTTGTTGTGTTAGCTGAAATTTTATTATCTTGATCGGCTAACTCAGATACCGGTCTTTCTCGCTCCATATCTGACGCATCTAAAAGCTTAAGCAACCTTTCAGATACGTCGATTACATTGTCTATAATTTCAATAGCGGTCAAAGCCACTAGAAGCTGACCTTGTCTTGACTTTCAAGTGGAATATCACTCCAGCCTGACTTGATAGGAATTAATACTTGTGCGACTTCGTTGAGTTTATCAATATCATTACTTGCGCTGGCTGCTAGTATTTCTTGTGAGCAAAAAGCATAGATAGACGCTAAGTTATTGGATATTTCACCACCTTGCTCAAAATCAAGTGATGCTTCTAAAACACCAATAATAGCGATAGCATTTGATAACTCAGTACCTTTTTTAGCGTAATTTTTTTGTGTAATCGCGCCTTTTGCTGTGGCAATGTTATCAAGCAATTTTTGAAATAACATCGCAACCAACTGATAAGGTGAAGCTTCTTGAGCTGCACTCTTGTTAACTTGTTGATATTTTTTTAATGACGCGTGAGTCATAGATATCTCCAGTTTTAATACAATAACGTTATTATACTAAAATACACTAAATTTAAAAATTGAGTGCTATAAATTACATTAAAGGTTTGTTATTGATTGTAACAGCAAACCCTTCACTTTTAGCTTTTTCGTATGCTGCGGCCAACACTTCGTGCTCAATATGGCTTGGGTCTTCAACAACGCCATTATTGATAACTTCAATATTATCCCAACCACGAGTGACTAAGTAGTCTTCTATTTGTGCAAGCTGATCTTCGAGCGGCATATGTAATGAGAACATATTGAACTCGTATCTGTCACCTTTATTAAAACTGTTGCTGTTGTTCATTAGCTCAGCAGTACCGTTGATAATTAACATGGGATCTTCCTATTAAAATTTAATTTAGCTTTAATGCAAGCATAGTGGATATTGGTAAGCTTATTTCATGCCACTTTTGAACTAACTGTG
>TARA_R110000744_G_scaffold108468_4_pt1 | contig 13428 bp, 8 predicted proteins | sample TARA_R110000744 | Tara Oceans TARA_R110000744 (sample SAMEA4398083) | marine metagenome | biome: Polar Biome; feature: [DCM] deep chlorophyll maximum layer (ENVO:01000326); material: water (ENVO:00002006), including particulate matter (ENVO:01000060) such as... | depth 36 m | reverse complement strand
ATTGGCTTGTACGCATTGAGAAAAAATTCCATTAGTAAGCGAGTATAAAATATGCCGCTTATTCTAGCAGGGGCGTTTCAGCCACAAAAGCTTTAAATTGCCCAATAGGTAAATATTATTGGTAACCGAATAAATAAATTAACATTACTTTAACTAGTCTGGCCTAGTAATTGTTCTTATTTTCTATAAATGAATCCAGTATGAATTTAATTTTTTGTCTGATATATAGATAGTTGGCTTAATTGATAATACACAAAAATTTGGATTATTATCTTTACATCCTCTTTATTTCTATGTTGCAACTTTGTTAAATAATGTTTCAAAAGCGTAAAGTTCAATGTTAGTATCTTTAAGAATCTCAATGCTAGTTATCAGTTGTAACCTGATTTCTATTAATAATTTTTGTGATTTATTTTAAAACACTAAAAATTTTAAAAAAACATTTTATAAAAACAGGAAAGAATCATGAGAGAATTTACAAAAATTAAAAAAGCTATTTCTCTAGCTATTTTTGGCAGCATAATTACTATGCCTGCTTTAGCTTTTGAAGAGCAAGAAACCAGCGAAGTAGAGCGCATTTCAGTAACCGGTTCACGTATTGCTCGTACAGAACTTTCACAACCAACGCCAGTTATCGTACTTGACGCCAAAGATATCGCTAAGTTTGGCTCACCAGACTTAGGTAGCATTTTAAGTGAATTACCGGCTATTGGTTCTACAGACACATTAATTGGTAACAATAATAGTAATGCTGCAGCAGGTACAAGTTCTGCAGATTTACGTCGTTTAGGCTCATCTAGAACACTCGTATTAATCGATGGCAAACGCCATGTAGCTGGTACTCCTGGGGAATCAACAGTTGATTTGTCAACCATTCCTGCCGCACTTATTCAACGCGTTGAAATTATCACGGGTGGTGCTTCTGCTATATACGGTTCTGATGCTGTTTCGGGTGTAATTAACGTTATATTGAAAAAAGACTTTGAAGGTTTCACTGCAAACTTAACGGGTACTAAGTCTACTGAAGGCGTAAATGAAAGAAACCATACATTTAACATTCTAGCAGGTACTGACTTTGCTGATGGTAAAGGTAACTTAACATTTTTTACCGGTATTGAACGTACAGGTGAAGTAATGTCTGCAGACATTCGCCAATTTGAAGGTTGGGGAACAGTTGCAAACCCAGACGACGGCGGTGAAGATGACGGTATTCCAGATCGTTTGAGAAAACGAAATGTATCATCAGAAATGATCCATGCAAATGGTGTTATTAACCCATTTGGCGGCGCTGCCGGTCGTTACGTTTTTGACGCGGCAGGTAAACCTGTAGTGCAAACCGAACGTGAATTAACCAACAGTTTTGCATTTGGTAACTTCCCTGACGGTTGTCAGTACTGTTTCAATGGCGAAGATTACGAAAACTATTCACCAGGTGTTAAGAAAATTAACGTAGGTTCAACATTAAGCTTTGACCTTACCGATAACATCACGTTCAACAGTGATTTTAAATACGTTCGTTCAGACGTAGTTCAACAATTCCAACCATCATTCAGATTCGGCAACATTGCTATTGATGTAGAAGAAAATGCATTTTTAGATGCAGGTTTACGTCAAACATTATTAGACGCTGGCCAAACTAACGTAAGTATGGCTAAGTTTTTTGATGAGCTTGGTAACAGATCTGCGGCTAACCGTCGTGACTTATTCAGATACACTGCCGGTTTAGAAGGTCAGTTTTCAGTTAGCGACACTGCTATGGATTGGGAATTGTACTACGTTAACGGTGAAACAACGAACGAACGTAAAACACTTAATGACTTGATACCTGACAACTTCGTTGCCGCGGTTGACTCAGTAATTGACCCTGATACAGGCGCAGCAGCGTGTCGTAGCCAAGTGCCAAGTGCCCAAGGTGATGATTACCAAGACCCAGCTTCTGTAAATGGTAATAACTGTGTTGCTTACAACCCATTTGGTCAAAACTCTTCGCAAGAAGCTCGTGACTATGTATCAGCAGATGTAACACGTCAAGATACTATCAAACAAGAATTTGTTGGTGGTGTGATCTCGTTTGATTCAGCAGAATTTTTAGAGTTACAAGGTGGTGGTATTGGTTTTGCTGCTGGTTTTGAATACCGTGAAGAGTCTTCAGAGTCAATTACAGATGAGTTTACTAAGCGTGGTTTCTTAACGAGTGCTGCTACACCTGATTCATACGGTGAATACGACGTTACTGACTTTTTCGTAGAAGTAAGCCTACCATTACTTGCTAATATGGAATTCGCACATGAACTAACTGTTGATGCAGCATTCCGAACAGCTGACTACTCTAATGCGGGTAAAGCCGAAGCGTGGAAAGTTGGTTTAATGTACGCACCGTTCGAAGACTTACGTATTCGCGGTACTATTGGTGAAGCGGTACGTGCGCCAAACATTGCAGAAGCATTTGATCCTGTTTCGCCAGGTTTTGCACGCGTAAGCGATCCATGTGACGCTGATAACATTTCAGACGATCCTGATCGCGCTGGCAACTGTGCAGCATTAGGTATTCCTGCAGACTTCCAAGCAAACGATAACGTATCTGTAGATCTTCTTTCAGGCGGTAATATTGCTTTAAAAGCTGAAGATTCAGCGTCGACGACGGTTGGTTTTGTTTGGACACCTTCGTTTATTGAGGACTTCTCAGTAACTGTTGATTACTACGACATTGAAATTACTGATGCGATTACATTTGTAGCAGCACAAAATGTTGCTGATAACTGTGTAGATGCAACGGGTGGTCCAGACCAAGGTTTCTGTAGTCAAATTGATCGTAACCCAACAACAAACGACATTGAACTTGTTCGTTCTGGTTACTTAAATGCTGCTGCGTTAAACACTAAAGGTGTTGAAGCTGTATTTAGATACAAGACAGACCTAAGTTCTTTTGACCTTCCGGGTGAGTTAAAAACCAACTTAATGGTAAGTAAATTACTAGAACTAGAACAATTTGAATTCCAAGACCGTCCAGACGAAATAAACGTTGAAGATGGCGAAGTTGGTGACCCAGGTCTTCAAATTCGTTTCGGTTTAGATTACCAAATTGATGACTTAGTAGTAAGCTGGTCAACGCGTTTTATCGAACGTAGCTTTACGCTAGATATCTCTCCAACAGGCGACACAGCAGAAGATACGTCTCCTGCCTATATTGGTTCTGTAACAACACACGACGTATCATTTAATTACCTAGTAAATGACAATGTTTCAGTAAGTGCTGGTATCAGAAACTTAACAGACAAATTAGCACCAGGTTACACAGCTAACGCGATTTACGACCTAGTAGGCCGTAGAGCATTTGCAGGCGTAAACGTAACGTTCTAATGTCTTGAAAACTAAATTGGCGAATATAGCCGATTGATAATAAAAGCGATAATACTGAGGTATTATCGCTTTTTTTTAACCAAAATATATTGATGCGTTTAATGGCGATGGCAGATCTATTTTTTAGCCCTTGCCACAAGGTCAATCGAGTAAGGTAGATGATTGTAAATAACGAGCAGATATATGTAGAAAGAACACAACACGATGAAAAACACCGAGTGATAGCAGCTAAAAAAGTGTATGAAAGAATATAATGCCCATATCAACGAATTTCACGAATGAAACATCTTTTTTCCCTAATTAGGGTAATTAGCGTAATTCGCTGACAGGCCCTATAAAAACGGCAAAGGTACTTTCACCACCGAGGCACAGAGGGACTTCGTCCTACACAGAGAAGTGCTATTAATATCAACGTAAGATTTTACCCAATAATTCACTTTCACTCGTCACTTCTCAGTGTAGCGCGGAGCGCCTCGGTGCCTCGGTGGTAGAATCTTTAATCTTTTAATCCCTAAAATACACAGAGGTTTCAGTGGTAAAACCGTAAAGTAAAACCCAACCCAAAAAAGCACTACAAAGACATTTCACCACCGAGGCACAGAGGGACTTCGTCATACACAGAGAAGTGCCAATAATATCAAAGTAAGATTTTACCCAATAATTCACTAATCACTTCTCGGTGTAGCGCGGAGCGCCTCGGTGCCTCGGTGGTAGAATCTCTAATCTTTTAATCCCCAACATACACAGAGGTTTCAGTGGTAAAACCGTAAAGCAAAACCCAGCCCAAAAAAGCACTACAAAGACATTTCACCACCGAGGCACAGAGGGACTTCGTCCTACACAGAGAAGTGCTATTAATATCAACGAAAGATCTTACCCAATAATTCACTTATCACTTCTCGGTGTAGCGCGAAGCGCCTCGGTGCCTCGGTGGTAGAATCTCTAATCTTTTAATCGTTAACTTACATTGAGATCTCAGTGGTAAAACCGTTAAGTCACACACCACAAAAAATATAAAAACAAAAAAAATGGAAAAGGTATTTTACCACAGAGACACAGAGACACAGAGGCACAGAGGCACAGAGGGACTTCGTCCTACACAGAGAAGTGCAAATAATATCAAAGTAAGATTTTACCCAATAATTCACTTTCACTCGTCACTTCTCAGTGTAGCGCGAAGCGCCTCGGTGCCTCGGTGGTATAATCTCTAATCTTATAATCCCTAAAATACACAGAGGTTCAGTGGTAAAGTCTGTATTTAAAAAGAGATAGGTTTACGCTTTGAGCGGGGAGCATCAGGTGCTTGAACTGCTTGGGGCTGGTTATCGGTTTTGGTTTTTTTATTCTTAGTTTTCTTAAACGCACTCTGCTTTTTAACGGTGTTTTCAGCTTGTTTTTTCGTTGTTACCGGCAATTCGTCTTTGCCCAGTTTAACCACATTAACCTGAATAATATCACCATTAAATTCTATAATATCGTCGTGATAAACTTTTTTGCGTTTTTGAAATTCAACCTCGTTATTCAACAACACATAACCTTCACTAATAACAATTTTAGCCTCACCGCCACCACTAACCATATTCGCTATTTTTAACAATTTGCAAAGTTCGATAGGTTGGGTAGAAATATCAATAAGCGGGAAATTTGAAGACATGTAAGGTTTTATCTTGTAGTTAACGAAAAAACTGATTATATCTTAGTTGTTTTGACATGTCGTTGTAGTATTTATTGATATGGCCATTAAATTTAGCCATAGCTTTTATTTTATTAGTGGCTAAACTGTAAGTCATTGAGTGGTATTAAAAATATAATTGGGTGACTCAACGAAATGACGTGGTCAAAATGCTATTTTCCATAAGGCTCAGGAAACAACTGTGGCATTAATGTGCTCGGCTAAATAGTTTATCTTGTACATACTTCCTATAACGTAAATCGCCTAAAAGCTTACCTTTTATCAACGACCCAAAAGTAGATTATGTCTTAACTTAGTTATATTAGTGAATGAATTAATTGTAGGTTATTTATGGTAACTTACTGGATTTACTGATTAAATTTAGGTTGTTGGATTTATTGTAAATTAAAGTTGTTGATTTTTAATTCTTTTACTAGAATTAATTTTAGGTTTGTAGATTAAATACATGAATTACTGAAGGAAATTAGTTATTACTTAGCGTTTAATAGGTAATTTAATAAAGAATTTACTTATCCGAATGTAGCACAAAGAAATGAATAATATTGTTGAGTGCTGCATTGTTACTGCTTAGCAATAAGATACAACATTAAAAGTGTCGATATTAGTCGTTTATTTATGATTGGAGGGTTGTTATTAATGGTAGTACTCAGCAGTAAACGCCAATTTATGGCGTTAGTTTTATTAGTGGCGATGAGTTTCTCTAGTCAAGCTGAAAAGGATTGTAAGGTACTAGAAGGTGACTATTGTTGGTATGTGTCTGGTGCTTTAGGTTTGACTTTTCTTGAACCTTACGAAAATAATTCTGGCTGGCAAACGTTTGATGACAAAGATAAGGGCTATAAGCTTTACGGCGGCTTTGTTTTTAACGAACACTGGTTTGCAGAGTTAAGTTATTCTAATTTAGGTGAAGCTTTATTTAGACATAAAAATCCGGGGATTAATGATACTTTGAAAGTAGAGTATTCAGGAGTGGCAGCGCAGGCAGGTTATTGGCTTATGCCAGTTAATAATGACTGGAATGCATTTGTTAGAGCTGGACTTGCAAATATGGATTCTAGCAGCAACTTGGAACGGGACCATGAGCAACTAAATAACTTTCAAGTAGTCTTTAGTGCGGGCATTCAGTGGCGCTTTATCGATCAGTGGATGACTCGACTTGAAATAGACAGTTATGACAAAGATTCTTTATTCATAGGATTATCTATTAGCCGTTTCTTTGGCGAAAGCGAATCGAAAAGAACAGTAACACGCACTCGTCCTAAAATGACCCCCAACCTTTCAGCTACACCTAATGCTTTACTTACTAATCAAGCCACGGTAGTCACTCGAAGAGAAAACCCTGATAAAGATGGTGACGGTATTTTAAATACAGCTGATCAATGCTCTGATTCGGTTAAAGGCTTAGTCGTTAATGAGGAGGGTTGTCCAGTACCGCTCAATATTACTATCCAGTTTGATACTAACTCTTCCGATGTCGATGCAAGAATTCAGCAAGAAATTGACTCAGTGGCTGCTCAATTGCGTTTATACAAAAATGCAAAAATTACGCTTGAAGGTCACACTGATTGGCGAGGAAAACAAGCCCAAAATCAACCGTTGTCAGTAGCACGAGCACAAACTTTAGCTTATGCGTTAATGCAAGCAACCGGTCTCCCTGAGTCTGCTTTTACGGTAGTAGGTCATGGCGAACTTAAACCTGTTGATACCAATAATACTGAAGCAGGAAGATTTAACAATCGTCGGGTAGAAATTAATATTGAAGGTGATTAATTTCTAGTTAGGTGATGGCTAAGCATAAAAAAGCAGCGAATAATCGCTGCTTTTTTTGTATTCAATTCGTTGTTACTTATCCTATTTTATCTGCAAACAAAGTAGTGATGAAAAACAGGTGTTTTTGATGTGACTAATACCAATTCGATTAATCAATTATAATTTCAATGTTAGAAGTAGGGTACGCACAACAAGTAAGAATTTCATTCTCACCAATATAAGCTAAAGGGTACTGGCTATAGTCAACAGTCCCCTTTTTTAAAGAGCACCGGCAAGCGCCACAAAATCCATCACGACAATGAAAATGTGACTCAATATTCTCTCTTTCTAGGGTGTTTAGAATGTTTTTGTCTTTATCGAGGAACGTTATTTCCCGTCCCTCGACCGTAATACTAAAAGGCATAAATACTATAAGTCGAAATCGTCGAAGTCGTCACTTGATACTGACGAGTCTACTTGGCCAACTAAGTAACTAGATATCTCAGTTTCTTGTGGGGCCACTTGGACGTTATCACTAACTAAGTAAGAGTTCATCCACGGCAATGGATTACTTTTGATGTCATAGGGCGCATCAAAGCCGATAGCACTTAAACGTTGGTTACTGATGTACTCAATATATTGCTTTAAAATAGCGGCGTTAAGACCAATCATAGAGCCATCTTTAAATAGATAGTCGGCCCATTCTTTTTCTTGATCGACAACGTCTAAGAATATTTGTTTACCTTGCTCACGTAACGTTGTGGCAATTTCTTGCATTTCAGGATCGTCTTTACCTGACATCCAATTATTAAGGATATGTTGTGTACCAGTTAAATGTAAAGCTTCGTCTCGAGCGATCAGCTTGATGATTTTTGCATTACCTTCAAGTAACTCACGCTCAGCAAAGGCGAATGAACAGGCAAAACTGACATAAAATCGAATAGCTTCTAAAGCATTTACCGAACATATAGCTAAAAATAGGCGTTCTTTCAATTTACGTTCGCTGACTTCAATCGTCTTACCGTCAACTTCATAGCTACCAGCCCCTTGCGATTGTAATAATTGCGTAGTGATAATAACGGCGTCAAAATATTGTGCGATACTTGAGGCGCGCTTTAAAATGGCAGGATTCACCATGATATCGTCAAACACTTCGCTAGGGTCGGTAAATAAATTACGTAAAATGTGGGTGTATGAACGTGAGTGAATCGTTTCACTGAACGCCCATGTCTCTACCCATGTTTCAACTTCTGGCAATGAAACCAGCGGCAGTAATACGGCGTTTACTGAACGAGCAGCCATGGAATCAAGTAACGTTTGATATTTTAAGTTAGAAATAAAAATATGTTTTTCAGAGTCAGTTAAACTCTGCCAATCGGCACGGTCTTTTGATACATCAATTTCTTCTGGACGCCAAAAAAACGATAATTGTTTTTCAATCAGTTTTTCAAACGCCATATAACGTTGTTGATCGTATCGTGCAATATTAACACTGTTCCCCAAAAACATTGGCTCTAACAGGGCATTGTTAGCTGTTTGGTTAAACGTAGTGTACGACATTTATATCTCCTTGAAATAGCGCCATTTGAGGGCAGTATTTCATTACTTAATGGTAATTTATCTAGTTTTTATTAGTTTTTTTACCATACAAATATGTTGGCAAAAAAAGAGGAAAACCTTATGTTTTCCTCTGATGATACGCTAAATCTTACAAGCGCCACCGGCACAATCGTCATCAACATCTATTTGATTGTCATCAGCGCCATCACGAGTGTTGTGATAATACATGGTTTTAATACCAAGCTTGTAGGCGGTTAAAATGTCTTTTAACACTTGTTTGATTGGCACTTTACCACCTTCAAAGCGTGAAGGGTCGTAGTTGGTGTTAGCTGAAATAGTTTGGTCAATAAACTTTTGCATAATCCCAACTAACTGTAGGTAACCTTCGTTACTTGGAATATTCCACAGTAATTCGTAGTTATCTTTTAATCGTTGATACTCAGGTACTACTTGCTTTAAAACACCATCTTTACTTGCTTTAATGCTGATTAAACCACGAGGTGGCTCAATACCATTGGTTGCATTAGATATTTGAGATGAGGTTTCTGACGGCATTAGTGCCGATACCGTTGAGTTTCTAACTCCGTGCTTTTTGATACTAGCGCGCAGTGATTCCCAATCTAAATGAAGTGCTTCACCGGTAATGTTATCGATTTCTTTTTTGTAAGTATCGATAGGTAATATACCCTGTGATAAACGCGTTTCATTAAACTTAGGACATGCACCTTGTTCAATCGCTAATTCGTTTGACGCTTTTAATAAATAGTATTGAATAGCTTCAAAAGTTCGATGAGTTAAGTTATTCGCACTACCGTTTGAGTAGAAAACGCCATTTTTTGCTAAGTAATAAGCGTAGTTAATAACACCTATACCTAATGTACGACGGCCCATAGTTGCGGTATGTGCAGCCGGAACTGGATAGTCTTGATAATCTAATAAACTGTCTAATGCACGTACGGCTAAATCAGCTAAACCGGCTAATTCGTCAAGGCTGTCAATAGCGCCTAAGTTAAAGGCTGATAATGTACATAGCGCAATCTCACCATCAGGATCGTTAACATCCTTCATTGGCTTCGTAGGTAAGGCAATTTCTAAACATAAATTACTTTGACGAATAGGGGCAACACTTGGATCAAATGGTGAATGTGTATTACAGTGATCAACATTTTGTAAATATATACGACCCGTACTCGCACGCTCTTGGGCAAATAAAGTAAACAGTTCAATCGCTTTAATACATTTTTTACGAATTGAAGCATCCGCTTCGTATTTAACGTACAGCTCTTCAAATTTATCTTGATCTTCAAAGAAGGCGTCGTATAAGCCAGGAACATCACTTGGACTAAATAAGGTAATTGATTGACCTTTAATCAAACGTTGATACATCAATTTATTAAACTGCACGCCGTAATCTAAATGGCGAACGCGGTTCTCTTCAACACCACGGTTATTTTTAAGGACCAGTAGACTTTCAACTTCTAAATGCCAAAGTGGATAGAATAGGGTAGCTGCGCCACCACGAACACCGCCTTGAGAACAGCTTTTAACCGCTGTTTGAAAAAGCTTATAAAATGGAATACAACCAGTATGGAATGCTTCTCCATTACGTATTGTACTGCCTAGTGCGCGAATACGACCGGCATTAATGCCAATGCCCGCGCGCTGAGATACATATTTTACAATTGAACTTGTTGTCGCGTTAATTGAATCTAAGCTATCGCCACATTCAATTAATACACAAGATGAAAACTGACGAGTTGGCGTACGAACACCTGCCATAATAGGTGTTGGCAACGAAAGCTTAAAGGTAGAAATAGCGTTATAAAAACCTTTTACATAATCTAAGCGGGTTTCTTTCGGGTATTTAGCGAATAAACAAGCTGCTACTAAAATATAAAGAAATTGCGCACTTTCATATATTTCACCGGTTACACGGTTTTGAACAAGGTATTTACCTTCTAACTGTTTTACCGCTGCATAACTGAAATCTAAATCACGACCGTGATCCATAAAAGCTTCTAACTGTTCGAATTCTTCAGCGCTGTAATCAGTTAATAAATGCTGATCGTATTTACCTGCTTCAACTAGTTTTACTACATGTGGGTAAAGTTTAGGTGGCTCAAACTGGCCGTAAGCTTTTTTACGCAAATGGAATATAGCTAAGCGTGCTGATAGGTATTGATAATCAGGTGTTTCTTCCGAGATTAAATCAGCTGCTGATTTAATAATGGTTTCATGAATGTCAGCGGTTTTAATACCGTCATAAAACTGAATATGCGATTTCAATTCAACTTGAGACACCGAAACATTGTCTAGGCCATTAGCTGCCCAAGCAATAACTTTGTGGATTTTTTCTAAGTCGATGAGTTCTTTTGAACCATTGCGTTTTGTAACAAAGAGTTTGTTATTCATGAAAGACCTGTAAATCTATTTGTTGTTATAACCACCCAAAATAGGTGCTCATAATGTTAATTGCCTCAAAATGTCATTTATACGAGGTAAATCGTATATCATTCAAAATGTCTTTGAATGAAAAATGCACTATATATTGGGGTTTTTAAAAAACTAATCACAAGATAGTGAGGTTTGCACTACAATGCAAGCGATATAAATTATCTAATATTACTTGATTTTTTTAGAGTAAAAGTTCTGTTAGTAACAACTAACTTAGTAGTGCTTTTTAATTTTGGTTTTTATAAAACGCAATGCTTATTTTAACTTTTTTTTCAGCCCTAAATTATTTTATTTTAATTTTTAAGGTTTATATGTCAAAAGAGAATATAAAAAATATAGTCCTTATTATTCAAAGCGTTAGTTATTTGGTTCAATTCTTGTTCACATATATTGACGAGTGATTGTTTTATCAACGCTTGCAGATTGATTTCTGTTCTTAACGTGAATGAGTATGCAATATTGGCGCAATTATTCACAAATAAACGGTTAGTCATGGCTTTTCATAAAAATTCGCTGAAACAGGTGTTTTATTGAGGAAGTACACTAGGGAATATAGATTGGTTTATGGTGAGATATTTTCTACTGGACTATAGGGGCTGATGATCACTAAACGACAAATATGGGGTCGTATTTGTCGTTTGTGAAAATAACACAACAGATTATTGTAGAGTCGTGCTGATCTCTATATCGACTGATGTTAAAATTGCAAAAGGTAATGTCTAGCAAAAGCGTTTACCCATTTTTGTGTTTACTTAATAAAAGCGAGTAAATCGGTTGGTGTATCAATTATGTGATCAGCCTGCCAAGTTAAGCAGTCTTCATTAGCTAAAATATAGCCCCAATTAGCGACAAAAGTTTTCATTAAAGCACTATTTCCCGCCTGAATATCACGTAGGGCATCACCCACATAGTAACAGTGTTGATTATTGACATTAATTAGCTCACAGGCATGTAATATAGGCTCGGGATCTGGCTTTCGTTTAGTTAGCGTGTCACCACCCACCATTACCGCACAGTTAATAAATTCAGGGTAATGAGGCAGCAGTAGTTTTGTTAATCCCTCTGGCTTATTTGTGATAATCCCCCAGGGTATTCCATTGGCCTCTAAGTGTTGTAGTAGTTCAGTTACGCCTGAATATAGGCGAGTATGCACGGCAATATTTTCTTGGTAGTAATCGAGAAATTGTTGACGTAAAACTTCATAGTCATAATTTTTAATATCATGACCAAAGCCAAGGTTAAGTAATCCTAATGCGCCGTCTGAAGCAACAGGACGGTAATCTATAGCCGCTACAACAGGTTTATTATATCGTTGCAACACATGATTTAATGCCGCACCTAAATCATCAGCGGTATCTAATAATGTGCCGTCTAAATCAAAAAGTACGCTCGCAATTGGCTTTGTTGTTTGATTTTCGGTTGACATAATATTGCTCTTTTTCGTTAGGGTTATTTAAAGAAGGGGCGCGTCGATATTGATTACTTTATATCAACGCGTTATTCGTTATAGTTATAAATGTTAAACGCGTTGGCAGCACAGGATATAGTTCACATCAAGCGATGAGGTCAACTTATGATTTTCAGTCAACGGGTTATAATGAATACCGGCGGCATCGATACATTTTAAATCGAACGATTCAGCCCACCCTATTAATGTAGATGGACGAATGAAGCTGTTGTGATCATGTGTGCCATTGGGTACGAGTTTGAAGATTTTTTCGGCCGCTACAATGGCTAATAAGTAAGCTTTTAATGATTTGTTTAGTGTTGAGAAAAAAACGAAACCACCAGGCTTAACCATTTGTGCACAGGCACTGACGATTGACTCAGGATCAGGCACATGTTCTAACATTTCCATACAAGTGACTACATCATAATGTTGTGGTTGCTGCTGCGCTTTCTCCTCTGCTGTAATTTTTTGATAATCAACGCTAACACCTGTTTCTAAAGCATGCAGTTTAGCAACATTTAAGGGCTCTTGCCCCATATCAATCCCGGTAACTTCTGCGCCAAGTTGTGCTAGGCTTTCGGCTAAAATACCGCCGCCGCACCCCACATCGATTACTTTTTTAGCAAAGATATCGCCAACATGCTGACAAATAAACTGTCGGCGTAAAGGGTTAATTTGATGTAGGGGCTTAAAATCACCGTCAAGTTCCCACCATTGGCTGGCTACTTGTTCAAATTTAGCAATTTCGTCGGGATTAACATTTAAAGGGGTAGACATGGCTATTATCATTATTTGTCTTCTAATAACGGCGATTCTAAACCAATAATTACTGCAAGCCTAGTGTCAAAATTGATTCATTTAAATTTAAGCGAAAATGCTAGTCGGTTTATTTATAGCGATAAATTATTGTATTAATAGTTTATCGCTATAGCTGCTAAACCGAGTTAAATAAGTTATGACGATGAGAAAACAAAAGCTTTAGCATGACATATGCTTAAAATGCGAACAGCGCGCATTAATTAAGCATTTTTTTAGCAAACATTGTCTAATAAATACCATAAAAATCAGATCTGTATTGTGAATAAAGTTAATATCTAGCATTTACTTGAAACTTTACGTTTTTAACGGCAGAATTAAGCAAAACAAAGCGGTAGGGCATGAC
>TARA_R110000744_G_scaffold2123_3_pt1 | contig 13459 bp, 9 predicted proteins | sample TARA_R110000744 | Tara Oceans TARA_R110000744 (sample SAMEA4398083) | marine metagenome | biome: Polar Biome; feature: [DCM] deep chlorophyll maximum layer (ENVO:01000326); material: water (ENVO:00002006), including particulate matter (ENVO:01000060) such as... | depth 36 m | reverse complement strand
TGCTGCATGTGCTTCACGCTCATCTTCTTGAGATGGATCGTGGAACTCTTGCATTTTCTTCTGACGGTAAATTGCGTTGCTGTCGATGCCGATTTTGCCATCTAGGCAATGAAGATCACCTTCGTTAGTAATAACAAGAGGGTTGATTTCTAGCAATGCAAAATCGTAGTCGTGGAACATTTGTGACAGACCAAGAAAGATCTTAGTGAACTGTTTGATTTGCGTTGGGTTAAGACCCAATTTAAATGCCAATTCACGAGCTTGGTAAGGTTGAGCGCCAACCAAAGGATCAATGATCGCTTTGTGGATAAGCTCAGGGGTTTCCTCAGCTACTTTCTCAATCTCAACACCGCCTTCAGTAGACGCCATGAAAACAACACGACGAGTAGAACGGTCTACGACTGCACCAAGGTACAATTCATTGGCAATGTCAGTGCAAGATTCAACAAGAATCTTAGCTACTGGCTGACCATGTTCGTCAGTTTGGTAAGTAACAAGATTTTTACCTAACCAATGTTTTGTGAATGCTGCAATTTCTTCATAAGAATCAACAAGCTTCACACCACCTGCTTTACCGCGACCGCCAGCGTGAACCTGAGCTTTAACCACCCATTTGTCACCACCAATTTTCTTCGCTGCTTCAACTGCCGCTTCCGGCGTGTCTACTGCGTACCCTGTAGATACTGGCAGACCGTATTCAGCAAAAAGCTGTTTAGCCTGATATTCATGTAAGTTCATTTGATTCTTCCGCTCATCTGAATGATTGACATAAGCTCTGCCCGCTAAGACAGACATTACCGGCTTGTAGACCGGCAAATCCAATTTTTATTAACGTTTTTTACGGTTAGCCATATGGATAGCATGACCATTTACCGCTAACGCCGCTTCATGTACTGCTTCACTTACTGTTGGGTGAGCAAATACAGTCAAAGCGATGTCTTCCGCTGTAGAGCCGAACTCCATAGCAATAACCGCTTGTGCGATCAAATCAGCCGCATGACCACCAATAATATGGCAACCTAAAATGCGATCTGTTTCTTCACAAGCAATCATTTTAACAAAACCATCTGTGTCATTTGCTGCCATAGCACGACCAGATGCTGCAAATGGGAATTTACCCACTTTGTATTTAACGCCTTCTGCTTTAAGTTCTTGTTCATTTTTACCAACCCAAGCAAGCTCTGGGTGAGTATAAATAACAGAAGGAATACAGTCGTAGTTCAATTGCGCTTTATGGCCAGCAATAATATCCGCCACCATAACACCTTCTTCAGACGCTTTGTGCGCAAGCATTGGTCCACGTACGATATCACCGATCGCGAAAACACCTGGTACAGAAGTACGGCACTGCTCGTCAACGAAAACAAAACCACGTTCGTCTAATTTGACACCTGAGTCATCAGAGAAACAACCTTCAGTGAAGGGCTTACGACCAACCGCAACAATCAATTTGTCGAATGTTTGTTTTTGCTCTTCGCCTTTCGCATCAAGGTAAGTCACTTCGACTTCTTCACCGTTGATTTGGCTGCCAGTAACACGAGCGCCCAAACGAATATCAAGATTTTGCTTTTTAAAAATCTTAGCCGCTTCTTTCGCTAGGTCTTGATCACAGACACTTAGGAAAGAATCCTGCGCTTCCAATACAACCACTTCAGAACCAAGACGAGCCCATACAGAACCCAACTCTAAACCGATAACACCTGCGCCAATTACGCCTAAACGTTTAGGTATAGCACGGAAATCCAATGCACCTTCGTTATCAACGATGATGTCACCTGTGCGTGGAGCTGGTGGGATGTTTACAGGGATCGAACCGGTTGCCAAAATAACATTTTCAGCATCAATTACTGTAACGGTTCCATCGTGAGCTGTTAGCTCTACTTTCTTGTTTGCTAGAACCTTACCAAAACCTTCAAAGCTAGTTACGCCGTTTGCTTTGAAAAGGCCGGTAATACCGCTGGTCAATTGGTTAACAATTTTGTCTTTACGATCAACCATTGCATCGACGTCGATAGCAACATCGCTCACGCTGATGCCGTGTACGCCGTAAGATTCTTTCGTATCATGATATTTTTGCGAAGAATCCAACAATGCTTTAGAAGGAATACAACCAACGTTCAAACAAGTGCCACCTAGGCGAGGCTTGTTTTCTTTGTCCAACCATTTTTCAATACATGCCGCTTTCAGACCCAGCTGAGCAGCTCGAATTGCAGCAACATAGCCTCCAGGGCCGCCACCAATTACAACAACATCAAATTTATTAGACATAAGAGGTTCCATTTATTTCAGTCTTACCGAGCAGCGCTTTGTGGGCGCTGCTGCAGAATCAATTCATACTCTAACGTTAGTACGAATACTTAAATTCAAGTACTTAGTTTTTAAACGCTTAGATCTCAAGCAACAAACGCGCAGGATCTTCTAGCAAGTCTTTAATTGTTACCAAGAACTGTACCGCTTCTTTACCATCGATCATACGGTGATCGTAAGACAAGGCTAAGTACATCATTGGCTGGATAACAACCTGACCATTTACAGCCATTGGACGATCTTGGATTTTATGCATGCCCAAGATAGCCGTTTGAGGTGGGTTAATAATTGGCGTAGACATCAAAGAACCAAACGTACCACCATTAGTAATGGTAAAAGTACCACCTTGCATATCATCCATGCCCAACTTGCCATCACGACCACGGATTGCGAAATCCATGATATTAGATTCAATGTCAGCCAAGCCCATTGCTTCTGTATTACGCAATACTGGAACCATCAAGCCACGACTTGTTGATACAGCAACACCGATGTCTTGATAGCCATGGTAAACCATGTCATTTCCATCGATAGAAGCATTCACTGCAGGGAAACGCTTAAGCGCTTCCGTAGCGGCTTTAACAAAGAAAGACATAAAGCCAAGCTTAGTGCCGTTATGAGCCTTGATGAACTCTTCTTTGTATTTCTTACGAAGTTCCATGATTGGACCCATATTAACTTCGTTATAAGTCGTCAATAAGGCTGCTGTTTGCTGAGCTTCAACAAGGCGTTTTGCAATAGTTGCGCGCAAGCGAGTCATTGGAACACGTTTTTCAATACGACCATCGGCACCTAATGCAGGCACAGTTGCTGCAGCAGCTGGAGCTGCTGATTTAGCCACTGGCGCTGCTGGAGTCGATGCTTTTGCTTTCACGGCAGCGTCAACATCTTCTTTTGTGATACGACCACCTTTACCGGTACCCTTAACTTGAGCAACCGTTAGACCCGCTTCAGCCAATGCTTTGCGAGCAGCAGGACCAGCAATACCATCTTCATCATTGTCAGCTGCAACAGGTGCCGCCTCGGCAACTGGAGCCGCTGCGCCAGTTGCACCGACTAAGAAGTTAGCCAGTACTTCATCGCTCAAAATAGTTTCGCCTTCGGCTTTAAGAATATCGCCAATCACACCATCTGCAGGAGCAACAACTTCTAAAACGACTTTGTCTGTTTCAATATCAACAATGTGCTCATCTCGTGAACACGCTTCTCCTGGCTGTTTATGCCATGCGGCAACGGTGCCGTCAGCGACAGATTCAGGGAAAGTTGGTGCTTTAATTTGAACCGTTTCTTTCGCAGAAGCTGCAGGAGCAGCAGACTTAACAGGGGCAGCAGCCGCTGGTGTTGGAGCTGATTTTTCAGCTGCCGCTGCCCCAGGTTCAAAAATGGCCATTACTTCGTTACTAAGAACGATATCGCCTTCTGCTTTCAATACTTCTTTAAGCACACCATCAGCTGGTGCAACAACTTCTAAGACAACCTTATCTGTCTCGATGTCTACAATGTGCTCATCTCGCGCACAGGCTTCGCCTGGCTGTTTGTACCAAGTAGCAACGGTACCGTCGGCTACAGATTCTGGAAAAATAGGTGCTTTAATTTCAATGCTCATTTTATACCCTTATCTCTTTGACAGGCTATGGTACTAACCAACTAGTGCGTCGTTGACCAGTGCTTCTTGTTCTTCAACATGGATAGACATGTAACCAGCCGCTGGGGCAGCAGACGAAATTCGACCTGCAAAGCGGATTTTCAATTCTGGATACAGTTTTTCCAATACTCGATTCATGCGGTGACGATTGGCATGCCAAGCACCTTGGTTTTTCGGTTCTTCTTGACACCAAACCAAACTCTCAACATTTTTGTACTGCTCTAACTCAGACTCAAGGTCTGCGTATGGGAACGGGTACAATTGCTCCAAACGAATTACAGCAACATCATCTTTTTGTAGTTCTTCACGACGATTAATTAAGTCGAAATACACTTTACCGCTACAAAGGACAATGCGCTTAACGCTATCCGCCGTAACAGTTTCAGACGATTCTGGTAGGACCGTTTTGAAGCTACCTTCCGCCAAGTCTTCTAATGTCGAAATCGCTTGCTTATGACGCAACAAACTCTTAGGAGACATGATAATAAGCGGACGACGCATTGGTCGAATCGCTTGACGACGAATGATATGGAAAATTTGTGACGGGGTAGTCGGTACACAAACCTGAATATTATATTCAGCACAAAGCTGCAAGAAGCGCTCTAGTCGTGCTGATGAATGCTCAGGGCCTTGACCTTCATAACCGTGTGGCAACAACATGGTCAAACCACACAGGCGACCCCATTTATGCTCACCACTGGTGATAAATTGATCAATTACAACCTGCGCACCGTTGGCAAAGTCACCAAACTGCGCTTCCCAAATAACCAAACCTTTAGGCGACGTGCTTGCATAGCCATATTCGAATGCCAATACCGCTTCTTCTGAAAGGTAAGAGTCATACAGATCCAACGTAGGCTGGTCCTCAGACAAATGTTTCAAAGGAATATAAGTACTGCCATCTTTTTGACTGTGAATCACAGCATGTCGATGTGAGAACGTACCACGACCAGAATCCTGACCAGTAATACGGATCGGATAGCCCTGCTCAAGCAAGGTTGCAAAAGCCAATATTTCCGCGTAACCCCAGTTAAGAGGCAGCGCACCGGCTGTCATTTTATCCCGATCTTGATAAATTTTCTGAACTTGGCGCTGAATAACAATACCATCAGGCACACTTGTTAATTTCTTAGCGATACTCTGTAGTTGAGACAATGGAAATGTTGTGTCTCCAGCATCGGTCCATTCAACACCAATGTATGGCTTCCAATCAACAAATGAGCCAGTCTGAGATTCAAGAACAAGACTTTTCGCAACATGTCGAGCATTGTCTAAATCATCTCGATTTTCGATAACCATTTGATCAGATTTTTCTTGCGTGACAACAGACTCACCCACTAAACGCTCTGAATAGAGAGTACGTGTTGTTTTTAGCTTGCTAATCACACTGTACATTAACGGCTGTGTACCAGAAGGCTCATCTGTTTCGTTGTGACCACGACGACGGTAACAAACCATATCAATCACAACATCACGACCAAACTCGTAACGGTAGTCTAATGCTAATTGAGTAACAAACAAGACCGCTTCTGGATCATCACCATTAACATGAAAGATAGGCGCTTGAATGATTTTAGCAACATCGGTTGCGTATTCAGTAGAGCGTGAGTCTTCTTGGCGGTTAGTCGTAAAACCAACCTGATTGTTAATGACAATATGCACTGTTCCGCCAGTACGATAGGCGCGAGTTTGAGACATCTGGAATGTCTCCATAACCACACCTTGACCTGCAAATGCCGCATCACCGTGGATTGAGATAGGAACAACCGTTTTACCCGACGTGTCTTTACGACGATCTTGACGAGCACGAACTGAACCTTCAACAACTGGCGAAACGATCTCCAAATGCGATGGGTTAAATGATAGCGCTATATGAACCTCACCCCCCGCTGTTATCACATTTGAAGAAAAACCTTGGTGGTATTTAACATCTCCAGACGTATTAACAAGTTTCTTACCTTCAAACTCATCAAATAAATCTTTCGGGTTTTTGCCTAACGTATTTATTAATACATTTAGACGACCACGGTGAGCCATACCAATAACAACTTCTTTTGCACCCAGTGCACCAGAACGCTGGATCAGCTCATTCACCATTGGAATCAAACTCTCAGCACCTTCAAGGCCAAAACGTTTTGCTCCTGGATAACGACTAGCAAGATACTTCTCTAGTCCTTCCGCTGCAGTTAAACGTTCAAGTAGGCTTTCACGAGTTTCTTGAGAATATTCTGGATGTGAACGAACAGATTCGACACGTTGTTGAAGCCACGCTTTTTCTTGCGTATCAACAATGTGCATAAATTCATAACCTATGCTTTCGCAATAAGTTTTTTCAAGCTCAGATATAATTTCACTTAGCTTTAGCGATTCTTTATTAAAAAACAAAGAGCCAACATTAAACTTTGTGTCTAAATCTGCGCCTGTCAATTGATGATAACCAATATCTAAATCCGCAACTTTCTCACGTTTTTGTAATCCAAGCGGATCAAGTGTTGCATGTTGATGCCCACGAACGCGATAAGCATTAATCAACTGCAAAACATTAATTTGTTTCTGCTCATGGTCAGAACTTGCTACTTGGCCTGAAGAAACAGGCATAGAGCGGAATTTGTTCTTACCAATCTGTAGAAATTGCTCCTGAATCACGGAATGAGGAAGATCCGTTGATTGCGCTTCGCTTACACGAGGCAATTGATCAAAACATTTACGCCATTCTTCCGACACAGAGTTCGGATCGACGAGATAGCTTTCAAACAACCCTTCAACATATTCCAAGTTTCCACCTGAAAAATGAGAGGTGCTCCACAGCAACTCCATTAAACTTTCGTGCATTCTCGATCACCCTTATGTTCGAGCCAGCTACCGGGGTCCCGGTATCAACCTATGATTTTGGTCGATCATTTTATCAGGCCCGTAAGGCTATTAAAGCCTCGATTTTTTGTTTATTTCCAGCTACTTTCGCCCTTTTACGTTCAATACTCAGCCACTAAGAACGATCTATTTAAATAAATAAAACATTCTGAATCCATTATCACAAAGTCAGTGGCTTTTCTTAGCGCGTCCGTGCTCGTAAAGATCGAATTTTAAATTCTTTTTGTTGCATTCTCTACATGAGAATATGCAAAAATGGCGGCATTGAATCAATATTCAAGCCGCCGACTTTTGGTGGTCACAATAAAGTAATATTAAGGACCACTAGGAGCATTATTAAGTCGCTCTCTGCAAAAGCATAGTACGTATATTACCAATTGCCTTAGTTGGATTTAGCCCTTTAGGACAAACGCTCACACAGTTCATGATACCGTGACAACGAAAGACACTAAATGGATCATCTAAGTCGCTAAGACGTTCTTGCGTTGCCGTATCACGACTATCCGCTAAGAAACGGTATGCTTGTAACAATCCAGCTGGGCCAACAAACTTATCTGGGTTCCACCAGAAAGATGGGCACGCCGTTGAACAACAAGCACATAAAATACATTCATAAAGCCCATCAAGCTTTTCACGCTCTTCAGGGCTTTGCAAGCGTTCAATTGCTGGTGCAGGCGTATCGTTGATCAAGAACGGGCGGATCTTTTCATATTGTTTATAAAACTGCCCCATATCAACAACAAGATCACGAACCACCGGCAAACCAGGAAGCGGACGCAGTATCAACTTACCTTTTTTGAGTGCTTCAGATACGGGCATAATACAAGCTAAGCCGTTCTTGCCAGACATATTCATACCATCAGAACCACACACACCTTCACGGCATGAGCGGCGGTACGAAATACTAGGATCTTGAGCTTTCAACAAGTTCAAGACATCAAGCACCATCAAATCCTTACCTTCTGGCAACTCAATATTATAATCCTGCATGTAAGGAGCGTCGTCCTTTTCAGGGTTGTAGCGATAAATACTAACTAACATACTGAGTTACTCCTTAGTATGAGCGAATCATAGGTGGAAAAGCTTCCATTGTCTTCGGCTTAAAGTTCACATCACGCTTAGTGACCGACTTGTCCGCAGGATGGAACAGAGAATGTTTCAACCAGTTTTCATCGTCACGTTCAGTAAAATCGTTACGAGCATGAGCGCCACGGCTTTCCTTACGGAATTCAGCAGGGATAGCGGTCGCCTCAGCAACTTCCAAGAGGTTTTCAAGCTCAAGCGCTTCAATACGTGCTGTATTAAACGCCTGACTTTTATCTTCAAGGTGCAAGTTTTCAACACGTGCACGAATTTCTTTTAACTGAGCCAGACCTTTTTGCATTGCTTCGCCATCGCGGAATACACCAAAGTAAAGCTGCATAACACTTTGTAAATCATCACGAACTTGAGCAACACTTTCACCACCAGTCGTATTGTTTAGACGATTCAAACGCACCATCGCCTTTTCAACATTTGCACTGTCAGCATCTAGCAATTCAAAACCTTCATCCAAAGATTTTTTAACCTGAAGACCAACAGCTCGACCGAATACAACCAAATCAAGCAATGAGTTACCGCCGAGGCGATTTGCACCATGAACAGATACACAAGCGGCTTCACCACATGCATAAAGACCACCGATAATAATATCTTCGCCGGCTTCGTTTTGCTTAAGCGCCTGCCCACCAATATTAGTTGGAATACCCCCCATCATATAATGACAAGTAGGAATAACAGGAATCGGTTCTTTCACTGGATCAACGTGAGCAAAAGTACGAGACAACTCAAGGATACCTGGAAGACGTTGATTCAACGTTTCTTCACCCAAGTGATCTAATTTAAGCAATACGTGATCGCCTTTAGGACCACAACCACGACCTTCTAGGATTTCAAGAACCATAGAACGAGCAACAACGTCACGCCCAGCAAGATCTTTTGCGTTTGGCGCATAGCGCTCCATGAAACGTTCGCCGTCTTTATTGATCAGGTAACCACCTTCACCACGACAACCTTCTGTAACAAGCGTACCCGCACCGTATATACCCGTTGGGTGAAACTGCCACATTTCCATATCCTGCATTGGGTAGCCAGCACGTAACGCCATGCCGACACCGTCACCGGTATTGATATGAGCATTGGTTGTCGATTGGAAAATACGACCTGCGCCACCCGTTGCGATAACCGTTGCTTTCGCCTTAAGGTAAACCGTTTCGCCAGTTTCGATACAGATGGCAATAACACCAACAACATCGTCTTCGTTATTTTTTACTAAATCCGTCGCATACCATTCATTAAGGAATGTTGTGCCACCTTTAAGGTTACCTTGGTAAAGTGTATGTAAAAGCGCATGACCTGTTCTGTCTGCTGCAGCACAAGTACGAGCAGCCTGACCACCTTTACCAAAATCTTTAGACTGACCACCGAATGGACGCTGATAAATACGTCCTTGCTCTGTACGCGAAAATGGCAACCCCATATGCTCTAGTTCAAAAACCGCTTGAGGTCCAACAGAACACATATATTCAATAGCGTCTTGATCACCAATATAATCCGACCCCTTCACAGAGTCATACATATGCCAACGCCAATCATCATTTGGATCATCACTTGCAATCGCACAAGTAATGCCACCTTGAGCAGATACAGTGTGTGAACGAGTCGGGAACACCTTAGTAACACATGCGGTATTCAAACCCGATTCTGTTAACTGTAGTGCGGCGCGCATACCTGCGCCACCACCACCGATAACAATGGCATCAAAAGATATAGTACGAATATTTGCCATTATTTATAGCCCCCAAAGAACCTGAACACCCCATACGACGTAAACAAACATTGTTAAGCCGCATAGAGATTGAAAGAAGAAACGAAGACCAGTTGCTTTTATATAGTCAGTAGAAATTGACCACAAGCCAATCCAAGAATGAATACCAATGGATAAAAGCACCATCAAACTAAAAATCCGCATCCATGTTGCTTCAAATAAACCACTCCACTGATCGTATGTAAGATCAGGATTAAGCAACAAGTAACCAATAATAAAGACTGTGTACAAAGACAATACAACAGCAGAGACTCGCTGCATCATCCAATCGTAAAGGCCCGAACGACCAAAACTTGTAATTTGAGTTACCATATCCACACTCCTGCTAACACGATTAGAACAGCAGCAATCACAAGATTTGCGACAGCAGCACTACGCCCACTTTCCAGCTCTTCGAAGTGCCCCAAATCCATAAACAAGTGTTTCACACCTGCTACAAAATGGTACATCAGCGCAGAAACAACACCCCAGATGATAAACTTCGCGAGGAAGCTAGTTTGTAGCGCATTAACTACCTGATCAAACCCCTCTTGAGACTCCAAAGAAAGATCGAATGCATAAAACAAGAAAGCCAATCCCACAAAGAGGATGATTCCTGTTATACGATGAAGAATAGACACGATTGCCGTGACGGGCATCGATATCGTTGAAATATCAAGGTTGACTGGTCTTTTTTTGTTCACGACTTTTTACACCACTTTATTGATTGAATGGTCAATCACGACCCAATGTCTATACGTAACCACACTCGTTGCTGGATCAGAGTAATATAACCACGTCATAGGCCTGCTTGGAAAATCCCATCGATTTGCAAACAAATGTTTAAAAGCGACTCTCTTTTATCCACTAGCATCAACAAATCAATGAAATCGTCTGAGGCGCAATTATAGACCAGCGAAAAATACTAAGACAAATAGACTAGACAAGAGGTTTTCAATGGTCACCATTCAGCAAATGAATGTAGCCATAAGCCGAAACAATAATGGTATAAAATTACATAAATTTCAGCCGCAAATAAACAGATAAAATTCTTTTAATTCAATACCTTAACTAAAATAAATCATTCCCTTGACTTTACCCTAATACGCCACTTTGTCAGATAATTACAAAATAACATACCGTAATGTAAATAGTGTGTAAGTGAACAAGATTGACTTTTATAGCCTAGAAACAGTATTTTTTCCGCACCTTCTGGGTTAGGTAGGGTCAAACTACGACTTCTTAGCCCCGAACCAGAATACGAAGGAGACCATAAATGGCTGATAAAAAAGCACTACTCACAGTGGATGGGATCGATAAAACTATCGAACTTCCTGTTCTTTCAGGCACTTTAGGCACAGACGTTATAGACGTCCGTGGTCTAGGCGCTAACGGTGTATTCACCTACGACCCAGGATTTATGTCTACCGGCTCTTGTGAATCCTCTATTACCTATATAGACGGTGATGCAGGCATCCTTCTGCATCGAGGCTATCCAATTGCCCAGCTTGCAGAACATTCAGACTATCTAGAGACATGTTATTTGCTACTTTATGGGGAACTGCCTGATAAAGAGCAAAAAGTAGAGTTTGAAAAAACCGTTGGTAAGCACACTATGGTGAACCAATCGATGCACAAGTTCATCGAGGGTTTCCGAAACGATGCTCACCCAATGGCGATCATGTGTGGCCTAGTTGGCGCTTTATCGGCTTTTTACCAAGATCACATGGATATTAACAATCCGAAGCATCGTGAAATTGCGGCCTTCCGCTTAATTTCTAAAATGCCGACATTGGCATCAATTTGTTACAAATACTCTAAAGATCAACCTGTTATGTACCCACGTAACGACCTATCTTATGCAGAAAACTTTTTGTACATGATGTTTGCAACACCTTGTGAAGATTACACAGTCAACCCTGTGTTTGCTAAAGCAATGGATAAAATTTTCATTCTTCATGCGGATCACGAACAAAACGCTTCTACATCGACTGTACGTTTGGCTGGCTCTTCTGGTGCAAACCCATTCGCTTGTATTGCGGCTGGTATCGCAACGCTTTGGGGTCCCGCTCATGGCGGCGCAAACGAAGCGGTACTTAGCATGCTAGAAGAAATCGGTGATGTTGATAATATCGATACATTCATCGCAAAAGCAAAAGACAAAAACGATCCATTTAGATTAATGGGGTTCGGCCACCGCGTTTACAAAAACTTTGACCCTCGTGCCAAAGTAATGCGCGAAACCTGTGACCAAGTATTGGCTGAATTAGGACAATCTAATGACCCTTTACTAAAAATTGCTAAACGCCTTGAGCAGATAGCACTTGAAGATCCATACTTTGTAGAGCGCAAGCTTTACCCTAACGTAGATTTTTATTCTGGCATTATCATGAAAGCCATCGGCATTCCAACCAGTATGTTCACGGTGATTTTTGCCATGTCTCGTACCATTGGCTGGATTTCCCATTGGAACGAAATGATCAGTGGACCTTATAAAATTGGCCGTCCTCGCCAGCTTTATATTGGTCAACCTGAACGAGATTACCCTACCGATAAGTAGTCTTTGACTGATTAGATATAAAAAAGCCGCACTTCATAGTGCGGCTTTTTTTCATCTACAAACGAACTACTCTTCTTCGTCGTCTTCCACTATTTCAGTGATGGTTGAATGGCCACATTTCAAACAATCACCTTCTATCCACACTCGATCTTTCGTCTCAAATTCCTTAGGATTCTTCATTCCCAAGTCCACTTCCATACAGTGATTACACCAAGTTTGGTGTAAAAAATCATTTTGTTCTTCTACTCGACGAGCAAAAAAGTCGCGCTCAACAATCTTCTCTTGTAACGTATCCGTCATTTATTTGACCCCACTGTATTGATAAGACACAACCCGGTTTGCATCTGGATCTAACGCATTTAATGGCGCATTAATAAGCAAACGGCTTAATGATATTGAATTGAAAAGCTTCTGCTTATCTCCATCGATTTCCACAGAGAACTCCACTTTTTCGCCATCAACTTGAACCAAAGTAACATCTCGTACAACACTAATACTTTCTAAATAAGACTGAACCTTATTCATAATGCTATAACTGATCACCCCAGCCACTCGAACATTCATTTTACTGGCAGAAAGGCGATTACGCACCGACGCATAGCGAGAGGAAAATGTTTTCGCCAGAGCGATACTCGCCTGAGCAACAATGTCACTCGGCGTTTCACCACTTAATGAAAAGCGTTCGGTTTCTCCATTTTTGAGTAAAACCAACAAACTACCGCCAATGTGCCCAGCATAATTGCTTATCTTTAAAGCCGCGACAGAGTCTGTTTGATAACGCTTGCTTGCGTTAGCGATGTTGTCTTCAAAAAAGCCCCACACATCAGAAACCGCAATACTTTTTTTATCCACATCATCAAGCAATGGCGCATATATTGGTACTCCAAGCTGATTTGCAGCTTGAGCAAACTCGTTTAACGTTTCTGAGGGTTCTCTTGAACCTGAAAGCGTTCTAATGCCGTTACTTTCACTAACCAGCCAAATAAGCACCGATGGTCGGTTATCACCCCAAACAGGCAAGCCATTTTCAGATAAAAAGCCATCTATAGACTCTTGATAAAAAATCACTTTGACTTCTTTTCCCGGGACAAACCCGTTGTCAGAAGGCAGCAATTCATTAAGAGAGGCGACAGAATGTTGCGCAACCCAAGTCGATGCTTTCTTTTTAGCCTGCACCAACAAGTTGCCAGTGATGGCATTTTTGTCACCAGACACTTTTATCAACACATTT
>TARA_R110000744_G_scaffold79260_10_pt1 | contig 13474 bp, 14 predicted proteins | sample TARA_R110000744 | Tara Oceans TARA_R110000744 (sample SAMEA4398083) | marine metagenome | biome: Polar Biome; feature: [DCM] deep chlorophyll maximum layer (ENVO:01000326); material: water (ENVO:00002006), including particulate matter (ENVO:01000060) such as... | depth 36 m | reverse complement strand
CTGTGCACCACTGTTTAATACCAAAAATAAACCAGCCATATCTAAAACATTTCATTTAAGTGCAAATCTCTTATATTCCGCAAATATTTTCTTCATATACTCTCAAGTTAAATTGCGAACAGTGGCTATATTTACCTTAAAACACGGCTCTATTTGGCCTTAGGTAACGTAAAGTTTGCATAAATGGTTGTAGCAGTGCCAGCAACAAGCGACAGCATAGCAATACCAAACATGGCATTACTTTGAGCTTCAAAAGCCATAATATATAGGCCTAACGCGACAAAAAGTAAGCCAACTGACATAAAAATCTTTGGGTGTAATGTTATCAAGCCCGGTGACTTAGCATTTTTGGCGGATCTAGGTGTAGTATGAGCAGAAGCTTTTCGTTTATGCTTATTTGTCGGCATGGCCAACTCCTTAAGTTAGCACCCCAGCAGGGTGCTTTTTCGCTATATAAACCAACTAAGTTCACATGAAATAATAATTAACTGTGAACTCATCAAAGAAGAAATCTAGCTTTATTTAAGTCTATTTTGGCCCGGCTAAAAACCAAATAATCAAACCAATAACGGGAAATAACAGCACCACTAAAGCCCATACAATTTTCTCTGCGGTTGATGCGCCTGATTTTAAAATACTAAGAATCGCCCATATCGCGATAATTAAATGAAGTAGACCTAAAATACCTGTAAACATAAGTTATATCCTTAAGGGTTATTAAAACGTTCTGACGACTTACTACTTATCTTAGAGCATAGTTAATAATCTTACTTTAAACTAAATAAAAGTAGCGACTAAAACACAGATTAATTAACCTTAACTTTTAACAGAGCAATATTTAGATCAGCATTTAGGACATATCAACTAAAAAAGGATGTTCTAATAAAGTCATAAATGCACATTTAATCTCGGTTCGTTATACGCAGATAGCTTGCTTTACATACGTTTGAGGTGCTCAATTATATTAAGTAAGTGTTCTGAATAACAAATATTAAGTAATTGTTCTGAATACAAATATTAAACAAGGGATAATCTTGTCAAAAATATCTGTTGCTTTCAACACTAAAGGCCAAACAAGCTGACTATTCGCTGCACGTCCTAAAACTGTATAAAAGCAACTATTCTAACTTCTTGGTTTTATGGGCTTATTGGTACTGGTGCCAATAAGTGATTCGCTCGCAAGTGAATACGATCCTGTTGCGCTGGCTTATTTGGCCGTCGCGATCAATTGTGCCCAGTTTTAAAGCATTTGCCGCCGTATTGAGCGTGTGCAACAACTGCAGCGTAACGAGACATTGGCAGTTGCCGCACTCCTATTTATGAGCTATTCCCTGCACTTTACCCTGCCAATGCTGTTTGTATCTAGCCACGAAAACTTGCCTGAGCTACCAAAGTGTTTAGGATTAGACTCTTGATTATCAAGTCAGCCAACACTCGCAATAATAAATAAAACCATTACAATGCGATGATTTAACTACAGGCTATTTCATTGAAACTCAGTAAAAGATTACAACGTATTGAGCAAATGGTTACAGCGAGCTACACCCACATCTGGGATTGCTGCTGTGATCACGGATTTTTGGGTGCAAGCTTATTATCTCGGCAAGCAGCTCAGAACATACATTTTGTTGATATAGTACCTGAGCTGATAACAAGTATAGAAGGCAAGCTCCAAAGGTTTTATCAAAATGCCAGCTCTAATTGGAAAGTACACTGTCTTGATGTCTCCAAGTTACCCTTGAAACAGTATCAAGGAAAACACCTTATCATCATTGCGGGTATTGGTGGCGACTTAATGATCCAGTTCATCAATGACATTCACCAAAAACATGCCAACGACAATATTGATTTTCTGCTATGCCCAGTTAACCAAGAATTTGCACTGCGTCGAAAATTAATAGCTCTAAATTTCAGCTTAAAAGATGAGGTTTTAGTAGAGGATAATCGCCGCTACTATGAAGTTATTTTGGTTTGCTCAAAGCGCGATAAAAATAGGAAAATTAGCCCGGTAGGTCATGATATTTGGCAATCAGATAACGAAAATCAAGCACGTATAGTTAAACTTTATTTAGAAAAAACACTTAATCATTATAACCGAATTCAGCAAGGTGGCACTGAGAATGTTGATGAAATCATTAGTGCTTATAGCGGTAAAATCTAAGTTCTGAACCGGTACTTGAATTATGCGTTTAAAACGGCTTTTAAAGTGACGCGGTTAAGTAAAAATACAATCTCGCCCTCCCCAAACTACAGTAATCAATATAAACGGGCCTAAAGAGCCTGTTCTCCAGAGCATAGCTTGAGTAGCCCTAGTAGAATAGGTAACGGCCCATAGTGGTTAACTTCACTATTTACATGAAATTAGGGTTTGCTGCTTACAAGCTTCTTCAGCTTGCTCAGTTGAATCACCATCAATACAAAAATCTAACCTTAAAGTTCTTTTTTCTGCAGCTGGTTCAGTCAACGTAGACGTTGGGGTCCAATGCCATTTTTGTAGCATTTTTCGAGAGGATTTACCTAGCTTTTTTTTAGGCACTGAACTAATAACTTCTACACTTTCAGTTTTACCCGATGCAGAAATTTCAAAAGATAATACTGCACAGCCTCTGATCCCAGAGCTTGCAAGTTCTATTGGATATTTTGGCGTGTTTAGGTTTTTACGCTTCCACATAGCGTTAGTTTTGGGTTTTAGGTCGGTAACCTGCACATCCGCATAAATATTCTTAGCTGAACTACTGGCAGATACTGTCATAAAAGCAACAGTCATTAGGGATAAAATTTTCATATACATTCCTTGTTTTAATTTTATAAATAGATATTTTCAATTACCTTGAGAGTCTACGTTTATTTTAATTAAACTGATATGTTGTTTTCTGGCATTAACTATCAAGAAAACCCATTTATACCAATTTGATTAAGTAAGTGATCTACTTTTTCATGAGGGAAAATGGATAATTACCAGGCATAAAATTTAGTCAGTAGTTATTCTACTTATAAATTTTATAACGCCGTCATTATTAATTTTAACCATTAAAAATGAGCAGTTAACTAATCAACTTGGTATTACTTTGGCCAATTGTTAATCCTAGTATAGCGCTTGTAATGTTTCAAATTAACTATGGCAGTCCCAATTAATTCTCTCGTTAAAAAATTAATTTTAAAGTGAATCGTTTTACTTAGACTAGATAAGCAGGTAATCTTGCCCCGCTAAAAATCATTGAATCAACATTCAACATTCCCTCCACCGCAAGGTTAGACACGATCAACCATATTTATTTGGTCAATTAGTAAGGTTTACATAAAGTGACTCATCAGACACAGACACAGAAACAAAAATATAACATTAAAACGATACTGACCTTTATTATTCCGTCGCTGCTCGGTTTATTATTATTCATGACACCCATCAGCTATAACGGCGCGATTACGATTCCTATCGCTATAGCTGCAAAGGCGATACAAAGCCAATTTTCAGAGATACTTCCGTTAATCGTTACTTGTATCGTTGTCTTTATGGCAATTATGTCCGTACTCAGTAAAGTCATTAAACCTAAATTTGTTCAAGAAATCCCCTTTCTGAATAGCTTACTAAATGTTTCACCTTTTTGGTTAGTGGTGCGTATTCTAGGCGCCGTATTCATTGTACTGACATATCTAAAAGTGGGCTCAGAAGTCATATACTCTGCTGATGCTGGTGCATTAGTACTTAACGACTTATTACCGGTGCTTTTTTCAGTTTTTATTCTAGCTGGTATGTTACTGCCTTTATTACTCAACTTTGGTTTACTTGAGTTTTTTGGGACCATGCTGACTAAAATAATGAGACCTATCTTTAACCTTCCAGGCAGAAGCGCAATTGATTGCATGGCTTCTTGGTTAGGTGATGGCAGCGTTGGTATTTTAATGACAGCCAAACAGTATGAAACACGTTTTTACACAGAACGTGAAGCTGCCGTTATTGGTACAACATTCTCTGCGGTCTCTATTACCTTCAGCTTAGTGGTTATCTCTCAAGTACAACTTGAACATTTATTTATACCGTTTTACTTAACCGTTTGTCTTGCCGGCTTTGTTGCAGCCATTGTGGTACCAAAACTACCGCCACTATCAAGGAAGAAAGATTTATACATAGATAACACTCCACGTCATCCAGATGATGAAATGATCCCGCAAGGTCATGGTGTAATGTCATGGGGCTTTGAACAAGCACTCAATAAAGCATCACAAGCAGGAGGTGTTAAACATGTTCTGCAAGAAGGCGTTAAAAATGTAGTCGATATGGTCTTTGGTATTATTCCAGGGGTTATGGCGATTGGTACTATCGCATTAGTGTTGGCTGAGAACACACCTATCTTTGATTATTTAGGTATGCCATTTATCCCGTTACTAGAACTTTTACAGATCCCTGAAGCCGATGTTGCTTCAACGACTATTGTGGTCGGCTTTGCTGATATGTTCTTACCATCCATCTTAGCAAGCTCGATAGAGTCTGATCTAACACGTTTTGTGATCGCGGCTTTGTCGGTAACTCAATTAATCTATATGAGTGAAGTCGGCGCGCTACTGATTGGCAGTAAAATCCCAGTTAACTTTTTTGAGTTATTTGTCGTCTTTATTCTACGTACTTTGGTGACATTGCCTGTTATTGCACTTTTAGCTCATATTTTAATCTAGCGGTAATATGCTAAATTTTTAAGACTACCGCATTTATTACAGCATCATTTATTAGTACATCAACGGACCATGACTTATTTTATCAAATGAAATAAGTCATTAATCTATTCTAAGTGAGGCTAAAATGACGGAAGGAAAGAATCTTTGTGTAGCGGTTTAGTTAAACAATTTAATAGCAGGAACCATTTCTCTTTTGAACAAAAAAGAAATGCCTCCTCATTGTCTGACTTGGGAAACAATGCTTAATTAAGTCATACTCAGGCTATTTTTCTGAGATACATGTACTGTTAATTAATTCAATTTGTTGGTGAATTTCGCCGGCATTACTTTCTTGTTCCGCCATCGCTAGATCTAGTTTGGCAGCAGTACACTTATCGGCTAGTTCTTTGTTCATCAGATGTGTTTGGTCTTGCTGTTGCTGCTTTAAGCCTTCAGCACCGCTGTATTGGTCTCGATCTTCAGGGGCTCTATCTTTTTGGTATGGCGGTGGTTGTGTTGCGCCACAAGCGGTTAATAAAATTATTAGAGGTAGTGATAGATATTTATTGAACATGGTTTAATACTCCTTGTGCCTAAGGCACTATATTATGGAAAATTTTAAGTTAACCTAACTCTATAAATTTTAATTGTGTGATATTAATATCACACAATATCAGATAACTATAAGCCTTTTTACTTAGGAACCACCAAGCTGCTCAACTCGAATTTAGTTGGTTAAGCAATTAAGCCTCAATCCCCCAACCATCATTAAAGCCTTTAAACTTTGCCGCAAGCAATTCAAACTCAGCTTCTTGCGCCACTATGGCTTCGTAACTTGGTATCATAGTCACCGTACAATTTAAGTCCCAAACATTAGGTAACTCGTCTGGTTCAAGCGTTACGATCATGTCTGGTGCTTTTTCAGCTAAATGCTCGACCATAGCTTTCGCTTGTAGTTCTTGTTCAAATAACTGAAAAAACACTACGTTGTGCATTTCATTTAAATTAATGCCTGCAGCTTGCATTTCAGCTAAAACTTGGCCTGTTTCGTCATCGGGAAAGGTCATATTACATACAATTTATAAAAAACAATGCCTTATTATATACCCAAAGCCATTCAATATGCTCGTTTGGTCGACAATTATAAAGTCGATTATACTAAGGCTATTATTTTGAGGGTTTGTCATATTCCGCTAGCAATAATTAAGACCACTGAATGGTCTATAAAACAATTGTACCGCTAGTACTTATCATTAATTGGCAAGATTAACTAAGCTGCAAATATTTTGCTGACAAGCCAGTTCACTTTGCGGTTCTACTCTTGGACAGTTATCCATTGTGATGGTGTGCGTGGCTATTTTTTTAAGTTGTGATGCACCAATAATATTACTCGCTAGCTTGCAGTCAGTATTTTTGAATTTAACTGTCACTATCTTACATTGGACTAACGTTACACAAGTTAAGTTATTGATTAACGTATTTTCAAACGCTTGCATTATTTCAGCCTCGCTTTGCTTTGGCACTTTGTCAGCGACGGCTTCTGCCTTAGCATAAGCGTTAAGATTGTTGCGCTGATCAATTTTTTTCTGATTTAACTGAGTCTGTTGCGCCAATTGCTCTTTCAGTACTGTGGTGGTTTTTTCATTTTCCGACAGTAAATACCCTAAACCAAGTAAAATGACCATAAAACAAATCATCGTAAAAAGCGTAATAGCTAACCATTTTGCCATTATACAAACTCTCCTTTATCGTTAAGCACTTGGCTAATGTTTTGACCGCGAGGATAATCGCGCAACATATTATCAACCGCGTTGCTAATTTTTTTCTGCATTTCTTGGCTGTTATCTTGCGCTTTAAAGCCTAAAGGATAAACACTTCGCCAGACCGTGCGTTGACTTTCCGGGTCTATTATATCTAGAATTAAACTCCCCGGGCGGAGTTTTATTTCTAACTCTACGCGCGAATTTTTTCCTGCATTTAAGCAATAACCACAATATTTTACTTGCTGATTATATTTATTAAGTTCGGCAAAGTTCTGATTAAGCAGGTGATAAGCAATCATAACGTCGGCATTTTCTGAAATTTTATAGCGAAAGCCATTTTCGTCAAAACCCTGTTCAATCGCCAACTCTATGGTATTACGGATAGTGTCATTTAGGTTTTGTAAGTCGCCAAAGGCGGAGTTGCGTCCGTAAGTGCTATAGCTTTCAACGCTCGAGAAATCAAAGCTATCTCGAAAAGACGTCGTAGCACTGTTAATAGATGAACAAGAAACAAGGCTGATTAGTAACACTAAACAGCTAAGTAATCGACTATTTATCATGATGACTCAAACAGGAAATAATGGCACTAGATTACCTAGCTGTTTGTAAATTACAACTTTTCCAATATCAACGTTTCGTTTTATATCGATATCCAAGCGGGTATAACCGTGTGATGACATAAATATTAGAGCAATGCAGTAGCAATTATCGAAATGGCTTGAAACGTTTTATTCAACCACTATATATCGTATATTCTGTCAATAAAAAGCCAGTAACAGGTACTGGCTTCTTGCTCAAAAAAAATTTACGCAGCAAACTTACTTCACTGTTACTTTAGCAAATTTACGTTTACCAACTTGGTAAATGGCAGTTGTGCCAGTATTAATCACTAATTTGTTATCAGTAACTTTTTCGCCTTCAATTTTAGCCGCACCTTGTTTAATCATGCGCATAGCTTCTGAGGTGCTTGCTACTAAACCCGCTTCTTTTAACAAGTTCGCGATGGCAATTTCGCCATTTTCAGTCGCAACTTCTATTTCAGCTATATCGTCTGGCATCGCGCCTTTTTGAAAACGATTAATAAATTCTTGATGAGCCGCTTCAGCCGCTGCACTGTCATGAAAACGTTCGATTAATTCTTTGGCTAAATCAATTTTTACATCACGAGGGTTTGAACCTGCCGCAATTTGCTCTTTATAACCATTAATAACGTCAATCGGCTTAAAGCTTAGTAGTTCATAGTAGCGCCACATTAGATCGTCAGAAATTGACATTATTTTACCAAACATATCGTTCGGCTCATCAGTAATGCCGATGTAGTTATTTAATGACTTAGACATTTTTTGAACGCCATCTAAGCCTTCTAATAATGGCATCATAAGCACGGTTTGCGGACGTTGGCCTTCCGATTTTTGTAGTTCACGACCCATCAGTAAATTAAATTTCTGGTCGGTCCCGCCCAATTCAACATCAGCCTCCAATGCAACAGAATCCCAACCTTGCACTAACGGATACATAAATTCATGAATGGCAATGGCTTGGCCGCTGTTATAGCGTTTTTTGAAATCGTCGCGCTCCATCATACGAGCAACGGTTTGACGAGAAGCAAGCTTTAACATACCTGCTGCACCGAGTTTATCCATCCACGTAGAGTTAAAAGCAATGGTAGTTTTCGCTGGATCTAAAATTTTAAACACTTGTTCTTTATAAGTTTCAGCATTTGATAAAACATCTTCTTTGGTTAACGGCTTACGCGTAACGTTTTTTCCACTCGGGTCACCAATCATGCCAGTAAAGTCACCAATTAAGAAAATAACTTCATGGCCTTGCTGCTGAAACTGACGCAACTTATTTAGCAATACGGTATGACCAAAATGTAAATCTGGTGCTGTTGGATCAAAACCCGCTTTAATTTTTAGCGGCTTTCCTTTTTTCAATTTTTCCAACAATTCATCTTCAAGCAGAATTTCTTCTGCCCCGCGCTTTATTTCTTCAAACGCTTGGCTTACATCTGACATTTACTTAAGCTCCAACAAGAGTTATAAACCAAACAGATTAATAAACCAGTTTGGCTGATATTTATAATTAATTGTCGAATTCTACTGTACTTTTAACGGTGGTGAAAACCCTATCATTGTTTAGCATGATATTATTTTGTTATAGTAGACGATAGTTTTCGTATTAAAATTTCTTTTATAGGTCTTAGCTTTTTGAAAAATATAAAAAAATTATATTTTGCCTTACCAAAACAGCACCAGATAATTATTACTTCATGTGCTGCCGTGGTACTGATTTTATTAATGGTACCGTTAAAAAGTAGTAAGCAAGTAACGTCGAGTAATACTGGCGAATTTATCGTTGGTGAACGCTATCAAGTAGCTATGCCAGAGCAGGCAAATAGCATTGTTTCGCCCGATAATATTCAATTGCCTATTCAGCCAATCGAACCAGTAAATATTATCCAGGAGCCAACGAGGGTTCTGCCCAGTAATATTGAAGAAGACGCGGCTCAATTAGACTGGCATTCAGTCAAAGTAAAAAGTGGCGACTCGCTAGCAAAAATATTTAAACGCAATGGCTTAAACGCCACCACAACTCATAATGTCATCACCGCTAAAGGTGATGACAGTGAGCTACTGAAAAAGCTCCGTGTTGACGACATTATGCGCATAGGCAAAGACAGTGAGGGTAACTTAGTTTCACTTGAATATCCGCTATCGAAATACGAGACTTTATTCGTAAATTTACAAAATCAGCAATATCATGCTTACAAAGAAAGTAAAACGGTTGAAGTTCGAGAAGCCATTGCACACGGCACAATTAAATCTAATTTTTGGAATGCTGCATCTTCCGCAGGCTTAAATGATGGCCAAATTATCAGCCTAGCTAATGTATTCGGCTGGGACATTGATTTTGCGATGGATATTCGTGAAGGTGACAGCTTTAATGTTATCTATGAAAACCAATATGTTGAAGGTGATTTTATTGGCACTGGCAATATAGTTGCGGCAGAGTTTATTAACCAAGGTGAGTCTTTTCAAGCCATACGCTTTACTGACGATGAGTATTATTCTCCTGATGGCAGAAGCATGCGTAAAGCATTTTTACGGGCGCCGGTCAGTTTTCGCTATATTAGCTCTAACTTTAAACGTAAGCGTTTTCATCCAATACAAAAACGCTGGAAATCACATAACGGTACTGATTACAGCGCTAAGCAAGGAACACCTGTTGTAGCCGCGGGTAATGGCAGAGTTACCCATTCAACCTACAATAAATACAATGGTAATTATGTTTTTATTCAACACGGTAATGGTATTGTTACTAAGTACTTACATTTTTCTAAACGCGCCGTTAAACAAGGCGAACGTGTTAAACAAGGTCAAGTTATCGGGTATGTTGGCTCAACGGGGATGTCAGAAGCACCGCATTTACATTATGAGTTTTTACTTAACGGAGTACATCGTAACCCTAGAACGGTGAAACTGCCAGACGCCAAACCTATTAGTAGCAAATTTATACAAAAATTTGATGCGATAGCAACTCAACGCCTTGCAGAATTATCAAGTTCACGTCACATGATGCTTAGCATGCAATCAAGCAATAGTAGCGCACAATAATATGAATAATAAATTGCGCTATATTGGCCTAATGTCAGGCACTAGCGCTGACGGTATTGATCTTGCCTTGGTTGAATTTGACGCTGAACAACAGCTACAAGCCAACGGAGCTAATTTACTCGCCAGTTATTATCAAGCTTACGATAACAACACTCAGCAGAAAATAATGAGTTTGTATAACGCAAGTGCCAATGAAATTGACCGTGCTGGTAGTCTCGATATGGAATTAGCACAACAATTTGCTCAAGCGGTTACAAATTTTTTACAGCAAGAAAATTTAGTTGCAGCGGATATCATCGCTATCGGATGCCATGGTCAAACTATTCGGCATCGCCCAGTTAAAAATCAAGAAATAACAACGCCTTTTACCTTGCAAATAGGTTGTTTACAAACTTTAGCATTACTAACCGGTATTCGCGTCGTTGGTGACTTTAGAACGAAAGATATCGCCTTAGGCGGTCAGGGTGCACCATTAGTGCCTGCTTTTCATCAAGCAATTTTTGGCTCAACTGAAAAAGATGTTTTTGTGGTCAATATCGGCGGCATTGCAAACATTACCTTTCTCCCCTCAAATGCGCCACATAAAACCATCGGTTTTGACACTGGCCCCGGCAATGCATTGATGGACTATTGGTTTGCACAACATCAATCAGGCCGATATGACGCTAATGGCCAATGGGCCAATTCAGGTAATATTTGCCATCGTCTACTACAGACAATGTTAAGCGACCCTTACTTCGCTCAAACCGCCCCTAAAAGCACCGGACGTGAGTACTTCAATAGTCAGTGGTTGGCAAAATTCACGGATAAAAGCACACTACCTCCTGCGGATATTCAAGCAACATTAACCGCATTAACCGCGGAAACTATCGCACATGAAATAGGCCAACTAAGTACGAAGTCTGACGTATATGTTTGTGGTGGTGGCATTGAAAATGACTACTTGGTTTCACTGTTAAATCATAAGCTTACTAAACATTCGATAGTGAATACTCATACAAAAAACATAAATAGTGATTCATTAGAGGCTATGGCTTTTGCTTGGTTAGCCTTCGCATTTGATAAAAATATTTATGGCAACATTCCAGCGGTAACAGGGGCTAGCAAGCAGGCTGTTTTAGGTATTAGCGCCCAACCATAAAAATTACTAGATCTGAATATTTTTCTCTTTATAATAAAACGTTCCCGTCGAAAAAAAGCACGTTAGCTGCAGAATATTTGAACTATTTTAATAATAGATATTCTAAGTAAATAACATAGTTTGCTTAATCGAAAGCACAGTTCGATATTCGACAACAAACGAGGAGGAAACGATGGAATTTAACGACATACATATTGGTATGAAATGCGGTAGTAAAAAAGGTAGCGGTACAGTTACTTGGATCGATGGTTCAACCCGCACTATTTATATGGCAAATACTGATAGTAATAACAGTTTTGAAGTCGGCTTTGAAGAGATTATTGAAGATCCTCAAGCGCACAATAAAGAAGATACCTACTACTAAGTTTTCTATTCGACTTACCTAGTAATAACAAAGCTCCCTCGGGAGCTTTTTTATTGCCAACGTTTTTTATTTATGACATCAGCCACCTGCTATAATTTACTTTTACAGTGTTATAGCAATTTCATTAATTAACGAGTCTGTTGTATGCACACAAAAACGGTCAAATATAAGGCTTTAATTTTAATAACTATTTGATATAAAAATTAAATAACGCAGTAGCTCGCTATTTTAACCAGTATAAATGGTTAGATAATTAGTGAGACTGTTATTACATGTGATCCAGAAATTAAATCTATAGGTATAACTAATACCTGCCTATGCACTTTGTTCACACGCTAAATTTAACGGTATACATTCCAATCTGTATTTATAAATGTACGATATTCATAGGAATCTATAAACAGTTAATAGTCACATAATAAGTTTCAATTTAAATCCAAGGAGCAATGATGAATATTTTGATCACAGGCGGTAGTGGACTGATTGGGCAAGCACTGATCCAACATTTGAATGCCGAACGCATTATTGTTTTAACTCGTAGCCCAGAAAAAACCACAAAGTTACTACCTGAAAATATCGAATTAATCACAACAATTGATGATGTAGACTTTAATGATCTAGATGTTGTAGTCAATTTAGCAGGTGAAGCCATTGTTGATAAAAGGTGGTCAAGTGCGCAGAAAGCTATTATTTGCCAAAGTCGCTGGCAAATAACCCGTAGCTTAGTTGAAAAAATACAAGCCGCGACTAAACCGCCTCATAGTTTTATATCTGGTAGTGCTATCGGCTTTTATGGTCGCCAAGGCGCTGTAGAAATCGATGAGAGCTATCAAGATACATATGATGAGTTTAGTCATCATATTTGCCAGAAATGGGAGCAAATAGCGCTACAAGCTGAATCTGAACAAACGCGCGTTTGCCTGATAAGAACAGGCATTGTTCTAGCTAATAACGGCGGTGCTTTAGAAAAAATGCTACTGCCTTTCAAACTCGGCCTTGGCGGTCCCATAGCTAGTGGTGAGCAATTTATGTCATGGATACATATTGATGACATGGTTGCCGTTTTATTAGCCGCCATCTACCAAACCTCGCTTTCTGGTCCTATTAATGCCACTGCGCCTATGCCCGTGTGTAATCAGCAGTTTTCAGAAACCTTAAGTGCCGTACTTGGGAGACCTTGTATATTCAGGATTCCTGGCTTTATATTACGAATATTAATGGGTGAATCAGCAGATTTAATTTTGTATGGACAAAATGTTATACCAAAAAAACTGCTTAGCAATGACTTTAAGTTTGAATATCCCACTTTAGAAATAGCCTTAAAACAACTATTAACACCAACTTAAATGACTTATTGAATACCCTTGTTTCAAGTTGACATTATACTAATTGAATTAAGTAAGTGAGCAATTATAAGTAAGAATAATATTATAAAAAAGTAAACTGTAAAAAATAAAAAACCCAACAGTTACGTTGGGTTTGGTTTGGTTCTAGTGCCTAAATTGACACTTTCAGATTAACTGTGTGCTAGAACGGAATGTCGTCATCAAAATCAATGGTTGGTTCTTGTGGGTTTACTTTAGGTGCATTCTGCTGGAAGCCACCTTGTTGTTGCTGAAATCCACCAGACTGTTGTTGAGGTGCAGACTGTTGTTGGAAACCACCCGATTGTTGTGGAGTTGACTGCTGTTGTGCTGGTTGTTGAAAGCCACCACTTTGTTGAGCAGGTTTGTTATAAGCTTGTTGTGGCGCTGCTTGCTGATTATATCCGCCACTTTGTTGTGGTGCTGCAGCTTGTTGTTGGAAACCACCTGATTGTTGAGGAGCTTGTTGATTAAAACCACCTGCACCAGCACCGCTACCACCCCGTGAATCTAACATCTGCATAGTGCCGTTAAAACCTTGAACTACAATTTCAGTGGTATATTGGTCTTGA